>ENA-OPMG01000577-OPMG01000577.1-human-gut-metagenome-genome-assembly--contig:-NODE-577-length-25765-cov-10.532711_pt1 | contig 25765 bp, 23 predicted proteins | sample MGYA00241522_ERZ501741 | MGnify/ENA primary metagenome ERZ501741 (study PRJEB25962, sample SAMEA2042616) | human gut metagenome | biome: human gut; feature: human-associated habitat; material: faeces...
TTTGTTCGCAGCGAAGATAGAGATTTCAATTATGAGCCAATTTTTGACTGCTTACCCGCCATTGACGTAAAGTTTGTCAATGACGGACAACTTGCTATTTTTTGATTTTATTTCGAACTCACGTTAATATATTTTTAATGTTTTTTTATTTATCCTTTCTTTCCATGCGACATCAAAAAGCCTGTATGAAAAATTATTGTCAATACATAGTATCAATTCCAACAGAGTACTTTTCTCTGAGCCGTTCGCTCCAACGATACAATTGACTTGTTATCTGCATGGAAACCGCAAAAGTATCATCCCCAAAACAAGAACAGTACATCTGATTTAGGAATTTTCTCCTTCATCTTGTTCGTTATCCATCCATTTCCATATGTTCTGTTCGGATGGCTCCATGGTACTTGCCGAAAGGATACTGTGTCCTTCATGTAATTTCTTTATTACTGAACTTCTTCCTGTTTTTAATTTTATTCCAATAATCTTTATAAATTCGAATAAATACTTGGTTACTTCAAGCACACTCTGAAATATATCCCAACAGACAAAAACCGATTGTCATACAGTGCTGCCACCACATTGATCCGGTCTTTCCACACCGAATAGTTTGTTCCCACGTTCCACACGCCGTCATAATATTCTCCCATCAGATTTAGTCCGTTCAACGCTTTATTCCAAAAATCATCTTCAGTACGATTGAAACGGTAATTTATGCCTACCGTCACGCCGTGTTCGTTGTCAAAATCCAAACCGTCGAACTGGATGACTGAAGCGTGTAAACCCAATGTTCCCCATTTCTCAAAAGTAAAATGCTTGGTAGCAGCTACATAGAAACGGGTCAGATGATTGGTGCTTTCTCCTACATCTTGAAATGTAAGGTCACCGCCGCCTGCACTCTCGTGACTACCCGGATCATTCGCTCCCAGCACGATTTGTGGTGTCCATTGCTGCCACCAACCTTCTTTCCACAGACGCAAACGCCCATGAAACGAACGGTCTTGATTGGTAAATTTGCCCCAAGTCTGCTGCGGCCAGTAATTGCTGCCATGAATGCCTTTTACCAGCGTACAGGTATAAGCTATTTCCAACCATGGAAACAGCGTAATGTTCAGATAGTAGTTATAAGTATAAGGTTTATACTCATCATGGGCATTCCAATAGGCATCACGATAAATATTGTGGTCTATCATGCTGCCACCAATCATGACAGTCTTGTCTTTCTGCATTTCGGCTGTAGGAGAATAAAGCAGCCCTGATGTGCCGTAGGTATGCTGACCCAACATATTGGTCACCAAACAGCACAATATAATAAAAGAATAAAAATATTTCATGGAAAGTCTTCAGATTTTTGATCTTTTTCATGCATTATTGACTTTTCAGAATTGCGTTTTTACAAATTAAAACAGATTCAATACTTTTTCTACGATGTGGTGCATGTCATAATACTTATACTCCGCAAGCCTTCCACCGAAGATAACGTTCGTTTCCTTATCCGCTAGCTCTTTGTATTTCAGATAAAGCGCATTGTTCTTTTCGTTATTCACCGGATAATAAGGCTCGCTGCCTTCCGTCCATTCCGAACTGTATTCACGTGATATGACCGTCTTAGGGCAATTGTCCACATCCGTGCCGAACATCTCAAAATGCTTGTGCTCGATGACCCGTGTGTAAGGCACTTCCCGTTCCGTATAGTTCACCACCGCATTGCCTTGGTAGTTCGGAGTATCCAATGTTTCCATCTCAAACCGCACCGTGCGGTATTCCAGTTTGCCGAACCGATAACCGTAATATTCATCAATGGCTCCGGTAAACACCACCTTATCCGCCAGAGCTTCCAATTCTTCACGATGAGCAAAAAAATCACAGCCCAACCGTGTATCTGCTCCGTCCAGCAGACGCTCTATCAACACATTATATCCGCCGATGGGAATCCCCTGGTATTTGTCATTAAAATAGTTATTGTCGAAAACCAGACGCACGGGCAACCTCTTGATGATGAAAGCCGGAAGCTCCGTACATTTCCGTCCCCATTGCTTCTCGGTATAACCTTTTATCAGTTTCTCGTAAATGTCCTTGCCGATAAGCGTTTGCGCCTGTTCTTCCAAGTTGCGTGGCTCGCTTACACCGTCCGCTTTCATACGCGCAATGGCTTCTGCCTTCTGCTCTTCTATCTTCGCCTTGGCTTCGGCAGGGGTGGTCACGCCCCACATCTGGTAGAACGTGTTCATGTTGAACGGCAGGTTGTAGAGCTTGCCCTTGTTGTTTGCCACGGGTGAGTTGGTGTAGCGGTTGAACTCCACAATCGAGTTGACAAAGTCCCACACCTTCTTATCAGATGTATGGAAGATGTGCGCCCCGTACTTATGCACATGGATGCCTTCCACATCTTCACAATAAAGATTCCCACCCAAGTGTGGACGGCGGTCAACCACCAGACATTTTTTGCCCTGTTCCTTGGTTTTGTAGGCAAAGACAGAGCCGAACAGGCCTGCGCCTACTATTAGGTAATCGTAATGTTGCATGAATAATACTTAAATTTAATGTGTTTTTTTATTTTATAGGTTTATCGACTCTGCGTATACTTCTTGCCAAAGAATTTAGCTGCTAAAAAATATTTAATCTTTTGAGGCCAGTTCTCGTTTCCCATCTGTATCATCTTTATCTCCTTATGTGAATACCCATTGGTCTCTATCCATACATCAAGCAGTAGTTCACTGATTCTGCCAAACAGACGGGCGTCAAAGGCAGGCAAGGAGGAGAAATCTATCTGTTTTTCTACTTTAAATAGAATGTCAAACAGCCAAGCGCAATACTCATCCGCATAACTCTTTTTCATGATGAACATGTTGAACATGTGTCCCCAAGTTCTTTTCATCACTTCGTTGAAAGCAGGCAGGTATTCCGGATAGTCTTTTGCGATAATCGCTTTTGTCTTTTCCAAATGTGAAATATCATGTGTGTGCTCGTAATGCGACCATAGCGACTCTATATAGTATCTCCGCTTCTGTGGCAATATGATGTCATGTTCTTTGCATAGCGCTTGGGCTTCCTCCTTTATCAGCAGACATTGCCACTTATCTTTTCCGTGTTTCATTCCGAGGTATCTGCGGTAATGCACCAACCCGATATAATCGGCTTTCAGATTCTTCCAAGCCCAATAGATAGCAGTCAATTCACTGTAATAAGGATTCTTCTCCGAGATATTCTCTCCTTCATTATCAGGCTGATAGCCTAAATCCAAATCGGGATGCAGAGCCTTTCCTACCTGTACGGGCAGGTACACGTCACTCTTAGGCATCTCACACTGCTTGTGAGCCGCCACCAAAATCTTGATGTTCATAAAAAAGTTGGAAAATATAGTTTTAGAAATCAGTTATTTCTAATTAGAAAGTGTATGGAATTAATGGATGCCACATGGCGTCCTCTATTTCTTCTGTATAATAATGGCTCTTGTTTTTTGTCTTTATCCGCTGATGAAGACAAAACTTATTTTAATTTATCTACAACACATGCTCCTTCATAAACGGGATTTTCATCGGAATATACATGCAGTCTGATGAATCAGAGTGTGAACAGCAGGAAGAAACCTATGAAATTTAAGATGGGTACAACCATCTCTTCATTTATATTCAAAAACTTATAAACGAAATTGATGAATACAGGATGCATCAGATAAATGCCAAGACAATAGGGTGCCAGTTTGTTAGCTATGTTCCAATTCATATTCAATGACTTAAATAAAAGGAACAAGGCTGAAGCCAAACAGATTACGACAGGAGTAGCGTAACCGTAAACGTCAAGTCTATAATAACATTTCGTGATAATAATCCCAATACATAGGATAATGATTACAATCAGAAGCATTTTGTTCCCATAAATCTTTTGTGGAATTTTCCAACACAACCAATATCCCAACAAATAGATAAACAAATAAGGAGTGGAAAAAATCATATACCCTGTCAATCCAACTCCCGCGGCATTCAAAGTCGGGAATAATGATGACAGGACAAACAAACAGTCCTAAAGCAGCCAGCCAATCCTTATTCGAAGCTTTCACTACAAACGGCTTGATAACAGGTGTAATCAGATAAAGCCCTATTAACATATACAGATACCACATGTGTGCCCACGAATGTCCTGTTGCGAAATGTATAATACTATTAATTTTCCCCCCCCTCCCTGTTTGCTAAAATATGTTTCAATTAGGCACATAGGCAAGCCAAATATTACCAATGCCGAAACGATTCTTTTCACATATTTACGCCCAAACAAGCCAAAACCAACTTCTTTAGATGGGTTTAAGAATAAGGCGCCCGAAATCATGATAAAGACAGGGACACCGAATTGCATGGTATATTTATAACATGATAACCCAAATTGAGTATCAAGATTTGTGATTTCTCTCGCATCAAGTAATCTGGCACTGGTATGTAAAAAGACAACACTTAGAGTTGCCAATAAACGTAAACTGTTTAGATAATTGATTCGCATGATGAATACTTTCAATTAAAATATCTTCCTTCCACCCATTGCCCACTTAAAATAGCGTGAACAAAATAGAATGATAGGAATTTCTATTATCATAATTATGATACAACTTATAACGGCATAAATGTACCAAGCCCAAGAATAAAGTTCAAAAATCGGGAACTTATTAATAGTCATATTCAGTATGAAACCGTGTGTACACAATATAACAATCATACCGCAACTAAGCACATAAATCCACTTGTTCGGACGTTTCAATAAATGGGTTGAGACGATTGTCAATAGAGTTCCACACAGTCCGGTGAGATACATTAATAGAATATAATTCCCTACTTTACAGCCTTCTAATGAAGCAAAGCCATTGAAAAGAAAACCGATTATAAATACAAAGATCAGACCGATTGTCCAACGTTTGCGTTTTATCCAAGCTACTGTCTCTTTGTACTTTAATTTTAGCAGAAATCCAGCAAGGTAAAAAGGAAAACCAAGCAACGAACTGCCCAAATGAAAATAATTAGGTATTTGCGGAAAGTCCAATGTGTAATACAATGTCAGTGCTGTAATCCATATTATTTCTATAATAAGTAAAGACAAGAAATCTTCTCTGATTTTCAAGAGTAAGAACATAATGATTTTCATCCATATCAGGCTTAAGATAAACCAAGTCGGACCAACAGGAGGTTCCCCTAAGAATGTGCTTTCGAAAAAATCTTTTAAAAAGTCATATACCGTTACTATCAATCCATTTGTCTGTATATCCTTAATTTTCGTCAGCAAAGTCAACCCATTGAAGATGAAGAATGGAATCACTAATTGTTTTACAAGTGAAACACAAAACTTACCCCCCCCCTCCCAATTCTTAATTTATGTAAAAAGCCTGATAGGAAGAAGAAAAGAGGCATGTGGAATGAGTAAATAATTCCCTTTAATAACAGCGTGTTGTCTTTAACATGCCCTAATACGACTAAGTACATCCCTATGGTTTTGGAATAATCCAACCAATGTAAACGTTCTTTTTTAGATACAATAACTTGACTATCATTATTCATAGCATTTTTCATTTAGATTCAAAAACATATCTCCATTTTTCATAGATAACTTTCGGAGATAAATGCTCTTTTATGAACTCTCTATGTTTAGAGCACTTTTGTCTGAAATCAGGATGTTCTATCATATAAACCATGGCTTCAGACAATTTGGAAATATTTTCTTTTTCAACTAAAATGCCGCCTCCTTCTGCCAACAATTGTGCGGGACCTTCTGGACAATCGAATGCTACAGAAGGCATTCCCAAACTCATCGCTTCCACTAAAACCATGGGGAAACCTTCATATCTGGACGATAATACAAAAAAGGCACTCTTTGCAAACTCCCCATTTATATTATCCGTATATCCCTTTAAAAATATGTTCCTTTGCAGGCCGAGAGTTTGAATCTGCGACTGTAATGCATCTTTCAATTCTCCTTCTCCGAATATGTTCAAATGCCAATCCGGATACTTATCAAACACGTCTTTTGCTGCAGATATCAGCATATCAAATCCTTTTTGAGGATGCAGACGTCCTACAGCAATGATGGTTTTACTAGTTAAATCCAGTTTAAAATCTTCTTTAGCGATTGCCATATTAGGGATAGTAACTACCTTATTTTGCGAAAGATGTTTGCAGAATTTCGTCTGGTCTTTATCTGTCAATACGATTATCTTTTTAAAGAAAGAATAAACAAAGCATCTTAAAGCCCTGACTGGTTTCGGATACAAGTCATACTTGAAATGTTCACATCCTAATACATCTTTAGATTCTCCTGCCAACCATAACAAAGTATTGGCAAAAAAATTCTGGCTGATAAAGACATTCTCTTCATTCTTGTTTATTTGTGACCTAAAAAAATGTTTTAATGCCTTTATGCTATGATAAAAAGAACGTAATCGAGCTATATATCCGCTATCTATAGGATAGGGTTCATTCGATAAATAAACGATTCCGACTTCTGTCACAGGCTGGTAAGTAACCTTTTCTTTCCCTCTGTTGAAAGAAATAATAGTTACTTTATGTCCCTTACAGACAAACAAATTGGATAAATTGACAGTCACCCTTTCTGTTCCGCCTGTTAAGGATATGTCTTGGATAAAAAAATAGATATTCATAATATTCAAAAATGAAATATTAATGCAGTCTCAAAAACTCATCATAATTCTGTTTGATGACCTTTAATAGGTTCATCGCCAGTGTTACATATTCTTCATTTTTCCGAATAATACGTGCCGTATCAAAATCCGACATTAGTTGAGGTATTTTATCTATAATAGAAGCGAGTTGATTCTTATCCTCCAAGATAAAATGATAGTTCTGCTGATTATAATCTTTCAAAATTCTATATGTCTTAGAATCTCCTGTAGACGAGAATCGGTCTTTCTCCCAATCAATAGCGATTACAGGTTTACAATTACGCAATGCAAACAAAGAGTCATGAAAACGTTCCGTTATGATGATGTCGCAATACCTGAATATACCCGCCCATTCTTTCGGCCCAATTGTGTCTATTCGAATATCGGCATATGGATTGTAAACAGACGATGCAACTGTATAACCTTTTCTTCTTATTAAATCAGCCAGTTCTTTACGGTAAGGGAAATTGGGACTGAAATTATAAAAGGCTATTTTCTTTCCTTTCAGCTTGCGGACATAAAATTCGGGTAATTGAAATTCGTTTATATCCAAATAATAAGAAGGATCAGGTTGTTTGTAGACCGGAACATTCACTTTCATTTTATTATTGAATAAATCCAATGTCAACCCGTCTCTTAATCCGATATAAATGAATCTTTCAGCAATACCTTTCAGTCTTTCCAGCAATTGTTTGTCATCCGAAAAATTGGCAGGTGATGCACTGGCAGCAAAAAAGAGATGCGGAGCCTTGCACAGTTCGCTTGAACCCCAGTTCAGGCCTAATTGCTGACTATTGCCTGTTACTTTTTCTAATATTGTATCACTCCCTACCACCACTAAATCATAATTCTGCAAGATAGCTTTAGCTTCGTTCACATCATAATCAAATAAATCTATCGTTGGTGTATAGGCAAACACCTTTTTCTCTAATTTCCTGTATTTCAACAGACGATAAGCCGCAAACGCCTTTTGAAGCAGGACATGTCCAATAAAATCTTTCTTTCCACGTTTCCCTTTATCCCATTTAAAATCAGGAAAACTAAGGTAATTGATTTCCGCATCAGGAAAGATTTTAAAAAGCCCAGTTCGCACTCCGTATGCTTGCATAAAGGTGCCTGGATTCAAGCCACGGGAGAAGGTAATAACGAGAATTTTCATATTGACAGGATTATAAATGGCTTTTGATTATTTTCTTGATACCTGACATAGCTGGTGCTTCTGCCAGCTTCATTCCCTGACGCATAATTTTGGATGTTTTTGTGAGTGTTGTTATCATTTCAAAGGCTTCACTTTCCTCCTTTGTGTTGGTAAATACCTCAAAAAACATTGGCTTGCCCGTATTTTCAGTTACCAAAAACCTTTTGTAGACCGCTTCAAACTCATCCTTATTGGATGCTGTTAAATATTCAAATCCCAGATTCTCCGCATAGGATTTTACTAATGTTTTAGATTGGTTTCCAAAATGTCCTTTCGCTGCTATAAACTTATCTGTATCATCACCAAACATAGAACTATAACAACTATAGTTTTTAAACTCTTGGCCAAGACCGTTATTCACTACAAGAATCCTGACATTGCCTTTAATGTCCCTATTACCAATGCTATTCATGTCGTAGAAAAACAACAAGTCTCCGAAAAAACCAAAGAATAATTTCTTGGGTTGAACTAAAGACGCTCCAATCATAGAAGAAACACCTCCATCTATGCCAAAGCCTCCCGTATTGCAATAGCCCAATACAGAATCCGGCACTTCAAAATAATTCCAAGAGCGAATACTGTTACGAATACCCATGTGTATGACCGCTTTTTCAGGAATTTCTTTAGATAATTTTTGAGCTATCCACATATTTGAGAACGGGAGTTCTGGCATCGCATTCAATAAAGACTCATATTTGCCTTTCCATTCAGCATAAGTTGTATTAGATTGAGTTTTTTTCCCATGGATGTATGCAGAGAAAAACTCTAATTCTGTCATCTGGAAAACTTTGGTAGTCTTTCTAAATGTATCTCTTATTATGCCATCAGGATTAACTCTCCACATTTCTTTGGCTTTCAAAACGCAATTGGAAACATGTCCTATATGAATAATTAAATCTAAACCAGTTTCACCCTGTGAAACACTGCATTGTTCAGTTATTAGTGGAAACAACACACGGTATGCTCCTTTATAATTGCTTGTTTGATCACAAAATACCGCTCCATTGTAAATACTACAAAATGTATCTATAGCATCCAACAAACCAACATCCATCCTATCATGTGCCCCAACAAAAATCCCTACCTTTCCTTGTGGAATAGAAGGCATGACATCTTGTAACATGTAACGTTGAATCACTCGTATAGGGGCGATTTCCTTTACGGAAAAGTCTTTGTCATAAACAGTTGCTAAGTTGATGTGACAAGGACCTCCACCGTTAGATTTTAGCCCCAATATAGCTTTGTTTACTTTTACCATTACATCCCATTCGTCTTCTGGAGAATGTATAGTTTGAGCATACACACTCTCCAACGCGATGTCGTTTGGAAGATTGCTTCTATCTGTCACCTGATCCACATAATGTCCCACGTTTACATTGCTTCTACAGCATGTAATGGCTAATATAGGCAGTTGTCTGTAATAAGCTTCTGTTAGCCCCGGCATATAATTGCGTGAAGATGTTGCACCAGTACATGTTATTACAACAGGCTCCTTCATTTCGGCCACCATTCCACATGCCATATAAGCAGCTGACCGCTCATCCACGCAAGAATACATCTCAAAATAAGGGTCATTCTGGATGCTTGCTACTAAAGACACATCTGTTGCACCTGGAGAGGCTATCACACGTTTTATGCCGTGAGCCTTTAAGAGATATATCACTATTTGGATATTTCTTTCTGCTGTATAATATTTGCTATTCATGATGTTCTAAAAAATAATATTATGATTTTATTACCTTTTTCAAAAAATGCAATGCCTTTTTTGAAACCACATACGATACGATATAGCGGAAAGACAGATATTCCAGCTTATGTTTCAAGCCTGGTATTTCAGTTAAACTTGTATTTTCTTTCAATATCTTGTCCCAATATGCTTGAAGTTTCCAATCAATATCTTTAAAAGAAATGTTTGACAAAAATTCATCAACACATTTAGGAATACCTTCCATAACATCTTTGTATTCCATCCTCCTGATATTATTGATTTTGGAATTGTCAAATATGCGATTATATATCCGATCGTAAATATAAATAGGTTCCTTTAGCGGCATTGATTTCACATATTTTATGTTCATGGAAAAGCCTTTTGTTGCTAAAGCCTTTTTATATATTTCTATTATTTCGTTCCAACTATGTTGTTTGGATTGCATGATTTGGTACACATTTCCTTTCGCCTCCGGATTCCCAATCAAACATGATATGCAGAAAGCTACATCATCTCCAAAAGTGTACGTTGTCTTCTTGGATGCCACATCCAAAGGAAACAATACACTTTTCCCATGAAGAACTCTATACAGCCACAATTCCTTTGGAAAGAATCCCAAATCCATTCTGTAACTATCATAAGTCATATAGGGGCGAATACATGTCCAATTATCTTTTCCACTGATTTTCAACAAGTCTTCCTGTCTTGCCTTAGCCAAAGCGTAGTCATCTGACCTGATAAAATCTTTATCGGCAACTTTATCCACTAAGCGGGGAGACTCTTCCGTTAAAGGTGTTTCACTTGCTGCATATACTCTGGAAGAACTTAAAAACACATATTGAGCAGTATTGGCTAACAATAATTGATATCTCTTCTTAAATTCCTCTGTTCCATAATGCATAAAATCTATTATGGCAAGCCATTTCTCGTTTTTAAGTATTGATTTTAAAAAGTTATCGTTATGGGCGTCCCCTTGATAATATGTAACGTTGTCTGTGGACTTATGTACTTTTCTGCTTGTAACGCATACATGATAGGAAGCCGATAACCTTTTGACCAAAAACTTCCCCATAGCGCCAGTTCCTCCCAAAATAAGAATATTTTCCATAGAAAATCAATTATGATATAGCATTAAAATAATCAATATATTTTTCTGCAACACTTTTTACGGAATAGTTGGTTTCTGTATAATCTCTAAGCCTTTCTTTCAATGCAAGATATTTATCACCATTCAATTTTACTACCTTCACAATTGTTTCTATAAGACTTTCGAGATTGTTACGTTTAAATAAAAATCCATTTTCTCCGTCAACGACTCTCTCCTTAAAACCATCAATGTCACTTGCTATAACGGGTAAATTATAATTGTAAGCGATCATGTGCGGACCGCTTTGTGCCACATCTTCATAAGGCAAAACCAAATAGTCGCTTTTGGTAAATAATTCAGGGATTTCCTCATCGTCTATTCGCCTGAACTCAGCTGTGATGTTAGATGTATTTCCTATCATTTCACGATAGAAATCTTTTTCCACACATTTACCACATATGTGCAAGTGTATTTTTGAAGCAGCTTTTTCAGGTAACGATTGCACAGCTTGAATCAGTAAATCCAAACGTTTATTGGCTACTATATTCCCAAAAAATAATAGGTTCGTTTTTGAGGGGTCAAAATGAAAATGATCAGTTCTCACTTCACCAAAGTCTTTTATCGCCATTGGAGCATAAAAGAAGGATTTATGAGGATAATGCATATGAAACCAATGAGCCGTATGCATGGAAAACATTTGAAAATAATTGCAACGGTGGAAAATGTATTTCACCTCCACCTTTAAAGACATAGGCCACACGGGATAGGGATTAACGTTATGAGCAGCATGAATTACAGGTTTATCCTTTGCATAATGAAGTAATGCCGTATAATACATAAGTCCAAGTGCATCACTATAAATAAGGTCGTAATCTTGTAAGTTGATTTTCTTTAGATAATTACTAACCTTTACATAAGTTCTTGGATCTTTATTCCTATAATGCAGATTTAGAATCTCATAATCTGAATGTGGAGGCACCTTTGCGCTTGAAGGCATTTGGAGAATAGTCCAAAAAATATTGAGGTGGTATTTCTCTCGTATATAAGGAACTAACTGGCGGTCTACATCAATGAAATAACTCGCTGTAAACCAAACGATTTTCTTTACCATACTTTCGTGTTCTTTAAATTGAATGATTCTTCTACCTGACTTAAGTTTCCCAATAAGACATCTTATAGCCTTATATGACATCTCTTCCCACTCCCTTTTATGATGGAAGATTTTTCAGGAACTACTACACAATCATTGGGCACTGATTTAACTACAATAGCACCAGCTCCTATCTCGGAATTGCGTCCAATGGTTATATCACCCAAAACTACAGCATGAGCCCAAACATGGACATTGTCTTCTAATACAGGTTCTTTTCTGTTTCGACTGCCTATTGTGACATTTTGACCTACAAGGCAATTTCTTCCAATTTTTTTTGCATTAATGACAGTTCCCCATCCATGTCCTATGTATAATCCTCCATCACAATTACAAGATTTTGTCCAAATGCGAGGCGTGTTCAGTTCCGGCAACCAAAATAAAATGTATTTAGACCACATACCGACTCTCCAGTAAAAGATATTCCTGAATTCTTTGAATTTGAGCAAGAGATAAACCAAACAGAAAAGATTATTTCCATTCAATCCTTTTCTCTTTTTATAATGCAGTAAATCATCTTTCAACTTACCCCCCCCCCCCCCATTTGTATTTGTTAACATATATAATACGATGTGAAATAAGTATGGGACAAATCCCACCAATAAGAAAGTGCTCTTTATCAATTTTTTCATGATTAATGCTTAAAAGATTGTTGTAAATCAATTCTATATTTATATACGCACACCTAAGAGTTGCATTGTCCGAGTGGTGAGATTGTTAGTTATTCGATTAACGTATGGAGCCAATATAATGCTTGAAATTATTGATACAAAAGCCATTAAGATTCCATTTACATCAAGTAAAAAAAGTAAATGCTTAATCATTAAATGCAACACGTATATTTCCAATGTGTATTTCCCCATCCACTGTAGACAATTAAATAAATATGAGACATAAGGTTTAATTTTAAACAGCACAAGGCATATAATAGGAATAGTAAATAATTTTTCTGTCATGCTTGCATATTGCGCATAAAGCACGTTACTGTGCCTTAATGAATAAAACAAAAGATATAATGAAAGAGTTGTCACTATCAAGACCATCAAATTTACTTTCATTTTTCTATAACATAAATATCCGATTCCAATCCCCACAATAAACATTGTTTGTTTGGGCAACCCTATACTCACTAAATGATAATAAGTTGGCATATATAAATAGACTGCAATTGTTATTGATATCGATACTATAATTAATAATGCATACCGAAACCATATCCCATTTTTATTTGAAAAAATGAAATGAAACATCAATGGAAATAACGCATAATATAGTAATGAAACCGCAATATACCACATATTGCAATATTGTGTCTCACCTGGGAAAAAATATCCGATAGAAGTAATCCATCCTATAGCTTTGATTATAGTAATATCATCTCTCAAGAACATAAAAATGAGCACAAAAGGAAGTGCCATCAGCATATAAGGCAACCACATTCTCTTTATCCTTCTACAATAAAAACCAACAGTGTCTGAATTTTTAACATATGAATAATATAAACCGATTCCACTTAATAGAAGAAATCCTTGGGTGTAAACCATCTTCGATGATAATATGACGAAAGCAGAAGGAAAATGAAGCCAATTAAACAAGTGTACGAATAAAACTTCGGTTATCGCAATACCCATAAGAATATTCCTGAATTGGCTAATCGATTGAAATTCGAATTTTTGGCGCAATATTTTTTTCATCTCTAAAAATTAATTCTGTTTCCTATAAAGAAGTTGCTCATCAGTCTTACGAATCTTTCCTTTTTGCCTGACAACGCAATGCACATATACCATATTAATCGGAGGAGATTGAACATATCTTCTATTAACAACACAATGATTCTTGGCATCAAAGGCTTATATTTCATAGCCATTCTATGAATGTATTTGTAATAACAATACAAATGCCTTCTCACAGGCAAAGTAACATATCGAGGAGCAGGGTAATTAGACAATTTCAGATAACGTTTGTAGTATTTATTTCCTGGGCATGGAGCTTTATACCAGGGTTTAAAAATCTCAGAACAATAATGGATTACAGCAGGGCAAAATGCTGAATCTGCAAAATGATATGACCTGAATAGAGGAGAGTATTGTATGCCTACTGGGTTATGATTCCACTTGGGAGGAAGCATAAACCAATGATCCTTTAAAACGTAATTTAATACATCCTGATCATGTAAGTAAACAGGTTCTCTTTTCCTTTTTGCAAACTCTAACAATTGAGATTCAATGTTGTTTTTTCGCCAATATTCTAAGTTAACCAGCATAATGCCTGAACAAAATGTATGAGTCTCCGTGGAAAGATGCAATTGCATTTGATGTTGATTATTATAAGGCATCGGGTCAAGAACTGCCGCCAATGCATAGTTATCAAGCTCTATATCAAACAATTCTTTTATCTTGCCTAATACTATCATGTCGCAATCCAAGTATAACACCTTATCAACATCCCTCAATATAGAAGAAAGTAATAGACGATAATAAGCAGCTTTGGTCAAAGGACGTTTAGACCTAAATTGTACACCATCCAAAACACTTTCGTCAACGGCATGAAATAGAACCTGCTGCTGATATCTTACAGATAAATCTTTAATTAATTGCCTATTGGTTTCGGACAGATTACCACAAAGTACATGAACAGTTATTTCTTCATCTTTGTTATTTTCAAACAAAGAGCACAGCATTGCAGTGCAGTGCTGAGCGTAATTATCATCTGTATTACAAGTAATGTTATACATGTTATTCTATATTTAGGAACAATTATGCAGAATATTTATAAATATTATGACTCCAATTCATTTCGCAGATACTGTAAACTATTGGCCTTTAGCTTCCCAAGCTTTTCGTATACCAAGCCATAATCGATTACTCTTTGAGATGGTATTGGGGATTTGCAAGACAACAGGCAATCCGTAAGGTTTAAATCTTTTAGTAAAGAAATGGCACGGGCTGAATTTTTCTCAAATGATGCCCAAAAAGGCTTTCTATATATCAAAGCAAATGCAAGGCCGTGAAAAGAAGAAGTAAAAACAATCTCTGCGTTACGAATGAGTTCTACAAAGCCATCAGCCGACAAAATACTTATGTCAGAATCAGTTTCCTTACTTAAAGCATGTCCATAGATGCATTTTAATTTTAGATTATTTTTCAAGACATAAGAATTGATTTCCTCCTTGGAAAATGCATTTTGTTGCAAATCATAGAATAATGCATATCTTTCTTGAGGCGCATGGCAGCTGGGAAATAGAGAATTCCATTCATTGAAAGTTAACAATAATGTAGGGTCTAAACAACTACAAACGCTTGAAATACCTAAAGAACGAAGCTCATGAGCCAAACTTTCTTCACGGACAGAAATGCTATCTAAGTGAGAAACCAAATGTATTAATTTGCTTTGGTCATTTATTGTTGAAGGAAAAACATCCATACTTGCGGCATAAGCAATATGTTTATTAGTCTTGATTTGATTATCTCCAAAATAAATTGGATTATAATCATTCAGTTCTGGCTGTTTGCGCCAGATTTGATCGCTTCCATATATTACAGCGTCAAAACTGTCACTAAAAGGCAGACAATATGGTTCTATATATGTATGTATAAAATCCAGCATAATTTCCCTTCGCTTAGATTTATTCTTATATGTCAATATAAGGTCTTTCAAGTAACCCAATGAAGATTTTATATGCTTTATATTTAGCATATTGGAATTGAACATAGCATACATGCGTCTGTGATAATCAGGCCAGTAATCAATATAATAAGCATCATGCCCCATTTTCTTTAAAACAATACGTGTGGCAATCGCTTGCAAGAGAGCACCATAATTATGGCTACGATGATAAGTGAGAATTCCTATTTTCATTTATTATATCGCATTTTACTTGTATAATAGTTTGAAGTTATTCCATAAATAAAACAAATTATCCATGAGAACCAAAAAGGATAGCTTCTTTGTAAATATATTAAGACTATGAACAAAAGGCAGCAAAAAGCAAATTTTTTATCTTTACTCATCAAGACATAAACAAAATAAAACAATACTGATACAATCGTACCAATTAATCCATAACGACATATTGATAGCATATAGCCTGCACCACGTGAACCACTTTCGAATAACCATTGCATTGTTTCTTTAGGATATCCCCATAACATTGTGTCTGTGTCGTTCCACAAAGCTGCATAATATACTTCTATCAATCCAAAGACACGATTGTTTCCAGTAATCCCCTTATCCTTATCATATTCCAAACGTGAAAGGATTTTTTCATATACAATGTTGTCTCCGCCATTGTAGTACATGCCAAAACTATAAATCACTAAAAATAGCAACAAGATTAACAGCAGATATTTTCCTCCTATTTTTCCCCGATAAAACATGTAAATTATAAAGCCTAAAACAAGTAATATATATCCTGCCAAGGAAAGAGAAAAGATTAAACCCGTCAAAATGAACCACATCCCTTTTCTGCTAAAATCAAATTGATTGACAAAAATCAACAATGCGGAAATCATGCCTAAATGTCCAGGTTCAAGAAAGGGACCATTGAAGCGCTCTACGTAATCTCCAAATGTACTTTGCATATAAAATATGTAATTCTTGCAAACACCGTATCCACTATCTAACGCCCATGAGGTATCACTTGCCTGTTGGTATCCCAAATGAGGCAATCCAACTGTCGATACTAATACATAAACAATCAAGCTTGGTATCATGAGATACCCATACCATTTTGTGATATATTCCAATAAATATACTTTATCTCTATCATTCAAGCATATTATAATAAAATAGGGTAGAAAAAAGAATACAGCAAAAACAGAAAGCTGGTATCCATAGAAAAAATGTCCAATAACGACTAAGGAAAAAGTAAGAATATTTATCTTCGCGTATGAAAATTTAATATGTCCTTTCCATATAGCTAACAGTGCCATTACACCGATAATTAGCTGCAGCTTATATCCACGTCCTTCCCAACCTATCCAAATGTTCATAGATAGAAGGAACAAAAGCAATATCAGAAAATATAAAATTTTTCTGCTTTGAGACATCACTAAAGGTGCTTTAGGAATATTAAGTTCGTGGTGATTAATCATTTTGTCAATTTAGTTTTTATTACAACGACAATCTTTTTTCTTAGAAAATCGCGTTCTGTTTTCGTGCATCCTACAAAAAATACCATAAATATGGTACAACACATAGAACAAAGAGAAGTAAATACGAACCCCGTAAAACCATTGTTTGTATATAGCTTTAATAAACATGGAAATATAGAGGACAATAGTGCGACAACAATGACATTAATGTAAACGCTTTTAATAAAAGCTATAATTCTTATCGGAATATATTTACTTATCATATAAAGACGTACAAATAAAGCAATATTGCTAAGTACAATGGCTACGATAATAACTGATGCCGGAGAGTATCCTAACCAAAGAAATACATAACTTATTGGAATATTTAGGAATTGTATACTGCTTACTACAATCTGATAGGTTCGGACTTTTCCTGTAGCAAGAATTGTTGTTATTAAGCTATTTGACAAGATATCAACCATAGCTAACACCAAAATCAGACACACAAATGTTATTGCATATTCAGGAACTATGCCCAGCCATAAAGATAACACATAATCTGCATTTAATATGATAGGTAATGACAAAAATAACATCATATAAAAGGAAAAACGGCTTCCTTTAAAAATCAAATTGAGCATATAATCATAATCTCCACTGGCGTATGATTTCGTTATTTGTGGATTAATAGCCATTGTGAAATTAGTGATAAAGCCTTGCACTGTTGAATTGACTTTTGTGGCTATTGCTCGCGAAGCGTTGACGGCAGGTCCACAGAAGAGATTAATAATGATGTTTCCGCCATATTCTCTAAGTATCATAGAAGAGGAGCCTAAAAAGTTCCAACCAGCAAATCCAAACATTTTCTTCAGCAAGGACTTGTCTATAATTAGATGATATTCAGCTTCCTTGAAATTTCTTTTGCAATATACACCGTACGTAATCCTTATAATCAATCCTAAAATTACTACCAAAAAAGCATAAAAAATAAGTTTGTCAATGGGGCTTATAACAATACACATGGAAATCGCCAATTTTCCAACAGCTTCCAATATGCTAATATAGGCAAAAGCAGACATACGCTCATGAGCTATAATGACAGCATTATAAGGGATGCTGATAAGATTAATAATAAAAGCCATCAATGAAAACTGGTATACCCAAAATGCTGCAATCATTCTTGACTCTGGAATTACCATTTTAGCATGAAGAAACCAAAGTCCCAATGTTTCTGCTATGAGAAGAATGATGAAAGACAATACAAATTGAATGTTTACCGATGTTGAAAATATATTGTTTAAACTATCATTATCATTCTTCCCAATGGCAAAAGTTAAGAAGCGGCTAATCGCCGTAGACAAAGAACCGCTAATCATTGAAAACATTGTCACAACTCCACCAACGACATTATAGATTCCATAATCAACTACTCCTAATGCATTCAATATAACACGTGATGTGTATAAACTGATAAGCATAAGGAGAATCATTCTTATGTACAAAAGAAGTGTGTTTTTTACAATGCGTTTCCCTCTATTAACCTCATTAGACATAGATATCATCACATATAAAAGTCTGACAAATTGATTGTTTAGAAACCTTTAAATAGATATATATTTCGTGCAGAGCCTCCATGATTATTATCATTTACAAACATGGTTCCATCATATGGAACATATATATTGTTAATGCATGGCTTACCAGATACCGTCACAGCCCCTGTATAAACAGGCCATCCATTATTCCCAATCAAAAAGACTAACAATCCCTTATCCGCATTGTTGATAATGAGATAATCGTTGGATTTTGCTATATGGGTAGGCCTCGGATCCCCGCCTGTTACAGTTGTAACATCATCCGATGGAACTAAAGAAAAATGTGGACTGGGATTATTAAAATCAGATAAGTCTATCGTCACAATTCCTCTTATATCGCTTTCAGTATTTATATAATTCCTATTTGTTGAAATGGTCAAATACGCATAAGGATAATCAATGGACACGTCAAAACTATAGGCTTTACCTGAAACATCCACACCATTGCATATTAGATTACTAAAATCATTAACGTACATAATTTCGACATTATTAACGTCTGTAACATCAGCAATGGTATACCCTAACATGTAATTACAAATTAAGACATAAACTCTTCCATTACGAGTAAAGAACTCACAATCCTGTGATTCTTTATAGCTGTCAGTCCTATAAGTATAGGTTAGTTTAGGACTTTCCGGGTCAGATATATCATAAACGTTAAAACCGTAAAAACATGTAAGAACAAGCCTGTTCTCATATATTTTAGCATCAATAGCCTTTAAATCAAGATTATATATTTTGCTAACTTCAAGTGTGTTTTTATTTAATATAGCCAATTTCCCATTTACATACGCAACGTCATCTATATTTGATTTGTCATAGTAATAATCATCAAAATAAATTATTGCGTTACTGCCAGAAGTAACTATTCCTGTTTGCAATTCATTAAATGTAATTGTTCCCGAGTTTGTCAAAACAACTTCACTAAACCAATTCGAAGCTTCCTTCTCTCTATACCAAAGCCTAACATTTCCTTCTGAGATTTGTATTTTGAAATTATACCATTCTGCCAACTTAAACCCTGACTTACCTGTTGCTATATTATTTGCAGTTTTCAAAGCAATATTATATTCAGAGTTACTTGCTGAGGAAAATACTAAAGACAATTTTGTATCCCCTGATAAAGATATTAAAGGAATCTCAACATCACTTGACGCGTGGTCTAATCTGCTCCAAAAAGACAGATAACCTTCATCTGTTACAGATGGTATATTATGAGTTAGTCTTGCCGCATTAGTGGAAGAATTACCATTAGTTTCCATACGAAGACTGTAATTACCTCGATTGGGACATGGAACTTCTGCGCTGCTAATCTCTGCATAACCCGAATGTTGATAGGAATCAAATTCTGCTAAAGTGTAAAAAACAAAGTTACGGAAAATATTCCCATTTTTCGGCAGTGCTGACCAATCTACTTTGCAATAGTCACCATAGTTGTTCCTATACTCAGACTTCAAAGCTGTTAAAGCCTCTTCTTCTGTAGCAAAAGTCTCACGAAATAAAACTGTAGAAGAGCCGTCAGCGGCTTGTATATTAATAGTATTTATATAATAGCCATTTTGATAAACAGCCTTATAAACATAAGCCTGTTTGATATTTTGATTCAGGTTTATGCTACTTATATGCAATGACTTAAAAAAAGCGTTTACATAATCATTCGAAGAAATACCATTGGCTCCAGCCCAATCATTGTAACTTCCTTGATAGCTTTCGAAAAACATCCGAGTTTCAGGCATTTCATTCTCTGTAGATCCTCCTGAAGATTGACGTAAGGGAACATATAGATAATCATCTTTTATTGCGATAGAACGAGCATACATGTCAGTACGATTATTTGTCAGTTTTTGTAACGACTGACCTTTAATTAAAGTAGGAGCATTTTCATTGCTATAATCAATAGCACGAACACCAAAGTTTCCTGAAGTATATAAAATAGTACCATCAAGAATCATTCCTTCATAACTCATAGATGAGGATTCTGTATAGGTAGAAATCAATTTAGCGGTCAATTCATCATCAGGCAATCCTGTGCCACTGCCTGTAAAACCTCCTGTTTCATCATTCACGTCGTAATGATAAGTATAGCCTGCACGCATATTCTTACCTTTTACAGCCGCAGTATACCAATTTTCATCACTGTCCACAAGGCGTATATTTATCTCATCTTCAGATAAATCTTGTGGAGGCATCATCATATATACGGTCAACAGTGAATCTTTCTCTACTTTTATGCCATTACCATATTCATTAAGCTTTACCGTCATTATAGAATCCGATACTGTTTCATTTACCAGACTAATATAAGGTGTCTCATCTGTGATATTAACCACACCATCATGCAACAACGTTTTTTCAGCATTGCTTTTTAATTCAAAACGAACCTGAGTATACTGGCTGCTTTTAGGCACTTTCAGTTTGTATTCGACAACACAACCCAAATGTTGGAAAGACAAAGCTACCGTTCCATTATTATTGGTTATTCCTTTAGCATACATATAGTCAAAGTCACCTAAACTGGAAAAATCTCCATTGCTCTTCATATTTTGCCCCAAATAGCTAACAGGAATAGCTGTTTTATCTAAGGATTGAATAGAAGAGCTATAAGGATAAAAGGCATAATAAGTACTATTTTCCAACAATTTGAATCCTGAGCCATTAAAATCCGCAGATATCCCATCTTCTGATATCGATTCATTATCAATATAAAAATTCGTCATGCCTTTTGAGCTAGAATAGACAGCGACAACATCTCCAACTTTCCAAGAAAATGCAGTTCCATTATCTGTTGGAGTTAAAATTGTCCGTGTAGAAACGCTATCTGCTGATATAAAGTTAGGCGCACTCATTTTTATGGATGCAGTGTTAGTTTCGTCCAAAGAAAAATTATTTAACTCATCTTGACAGCTAAAAAAGACAAACGACAATCCTAAAAACAAACTATATTTCATTGTATGCATATTGAAAGAAAAAACACTCAGCATAGGAAATATCCCTTGGCGAAAAGACACTGATGAATCCCAAAACCGAGTAATAAAAAAACAATTTTGATGATTAACTTAGATTGTTGAAGCGAACATGTTCCTTACTTTCCGATAAACTATTGAAAGTATTTCATTTTTCTCAGTCTCTCCCCCAAATGTCCCGCGTATAAACTTTCTCTTTCACATCATCTAAACAAGCGTCATAGCGGTTGGCAATAATCGCCTGACTCTGTGCTTTAAATGCGTTCAGGTCGTTCACCACTTTACTACCGAAAAAAGTACTGCCATCCTGCAAAGTCGGTTCATAGATAATCACCTCTGCACCTTTTGCCTTTACCCGCTTCATCACACCTTGTATGGAGGATTGGCGGAAGTTATCGCTATTCGATTTCATTGTCAGGCGGTAAACGCCGATAGTACACTTGTGCTCCTCGTTGGGGCTGAAATCTCCACGGTTGTAATAGTCATAGTAACCTGCCATGTGAAGTACACGGTCGGCAATGAAGTCTTTCCTTGTCCGGTTGCTTTCTACAATCGCTTGTATCAGGTTCTCCGGCACATCGGCATAGTTGGCAAGTAGCTGCTTGGTGTCCTTGGGCAGGCAATAGCCACCGTAGCCAAAGCTTGGGTTGTTGTAATGTGTGCCGATACGAGGGTCAAGGCATACACCGTTGATGATGGCTTGAGTGTTCAGGCCCTTCATTTCGGCATAGGTGTCAAGTTCATTGAAATAAGAAACACGCAGGGCAAGATAGGTGTTGGCAAAGAGTTTCACCGCCTCCGCTTCCGTCAGGCCCATGAAGAGGGTATCGATGTTCTCCTTTATCGCCCCTTCCTGTAGCAAGGCCGCAAAGGTACGGGCGGCTTCGTCAAGGCGTGCGTCGCCTTCGGGACGGCCCACGATGATGCGGCTGGGATAGAGGTTGTCATACAATGCCTTGCTTTCGCGCAGGAATTCGGGCGAGAAGATGACGTTCTCCGTGTCTAATTTCCTGCGCACACTTTCCGTGTAGCCCACAGGAATGGTACTTTTAATCACCATAACGGCACAAGGATTGACGCTCTTCACCAACTCAATGACTTCTTCTACATGGCTGGTGTCGAAGTAGTTCTTCACCGGGTCGTAGTTCGTCGGTGCGGCAATAACCACAAAGTCTGCGTCGGCATATGCCTTCGCTCCATCTAAGGTGGCAGTCAGGTTCAATTCTTTTTCAGTAAGATACTTCTCAATGTATTCGTCCTGTATGGGCGATTTACGCCGATTTATCAGTTCTACCTTTTCAGGAATCACGTCAACAGCCGTCACTTGGTGATGTTGTGCCAGCAGTGTGGCAATGGAAAGTCCTACGTAACCAGTTCCGGCTACGGCTATTTTTATATTCTTATCCATGATTATTATTTTATTTGTCTTTTCATGTGACCAATTGTATTTTCTCCGTCTTTTACTACAAGCATCCTCTCATGAATTCGCACTGAGAAACCATAAAAGGCCGTTTTTCCCGTATTAATGAAAGAAACTAGGTATGACATAATAAAGGTTTATTTCATCATTCTTGTTTACAATATAACCGTCTACCGCTACTTCTATTTCAGAACTGCCTTTCATATATTCTTTAATTGTCGGAAGCTATAAAGACTGTGACCACGGCTGCTGTAAATGACCAGAATTTGTAGGAAAGCTGTTTTGAAAATGCCTTTCTCATCATTCGATACATATTCATTATTCAGATTAATAATTCATTCACCGGCATTGCCACCCCGTTCAAACATCCCGATGTCCTTTCCATAAGTTTTATTCCGTCTCTCTAAACAATAGCCCGTGGTGTGGGGCAGGGGTATGTTATTAAGCATATGATCTTTTTTACTGGTTATGATTCACTACAATTTTTAATTCGTCGTGTGAAACCAGGCGTTTACAGCGAAGGGACTATTCAAAGTCACAAATTTACAAACGGAACTGGTGGACCACCCTTTATGGCAGTTTCACTAATACCTTGTTTCCGGATACCTTTGTTCCTGTGACATCGCCTTTCATGCTGATTTCTATATCAGAGTATTGCGGTTCAATCATCATTGTGCCGTCAATGGCAATGACACCCCACTGGCTGTAATTCTTCTCTACGGCGCAATACCTGCCTATGGGAGGCCTGACATTGCGGTATATCGGAGGAATGGTGATACGCTCACCGACTTTCAGCCCCCATTTCATCCCTGAACGGAACGGAACAGCCTCGCCTGACTTTTCCAGAAGCAGCCGCCTTTTTTTCATTTTCTCGGATTCCGCCATATTCCGTATCTCCCTCGCATGCTTTGCCAGTCGCTCCATCGCGGCCAAACATTTCTCTCCCTCCTCTGCCGGGAAGTGACATCCAATGTATTTTTTTTCCCCACAGTCTGTCACATGATAGTATTTCCCTCCGATGTCCGTCACGATGATGCTTCCATCCACCAACCATCGGCATATCCAATAGTAACTGTCATGATCACCACCGAGGAGACAGGCATATCCCCATGGAAAACCAGCCATATGCGGATCGTCAATATAGCATTGGACGGAAGCATTATAATCAAAAATCGCCACATAGAACTTGTGGTCATAAATATAGCCGCCACTCAGGTTCAGTTTGCTTGCATACAGATTTTTTGTACGGCTATAATACATGCGACCGACTTTCAACATCTCCACATCCCCGAAACGCTTCACCTCAGGTTTTTCCCTGTATGACCGCAGGTTGTAAAGATCTATATAATCAGATCTGCCGTTCGGTTTCTGCACGGTCAGGAAATTGTTTCTCATGAATTTCATGGACTGGCAATACCCTTCCTTCCTTATAATCTCACCACAGGCGTTTACCAGTCCGCAGTTCTTGTCCGAGAACCTCACCGCTGCCATGTCATGCCGGATATCGAAGACTGTGACGAATACCGGGGCCGTAATCTTATTTCTTCCCCGGCACAACCCCCATAACCCGCTGTTCTTGTCGTGCCATGCTCTAAGTTCCGGCCTCTTGCAGGGATTAGGAGTTTTTTGCAAAGCTATAGCGGAAAGCAGCCTGTCATGGGAAACGATCATTTCCATACCGAAGTCCTGACATAAATCTTCCGCGGTGACAGTTTCCGGACTTGTTCCGTTTCCATGCCGGACGGTCCGTATTCCCCTTCCAGCCATATCCCCACGGAACATCGCTTCCCAGTCCCATGCCATGGTGGGCAGACCGAACACACGGTAAAGCCCCACGTTGTCTATCAGCACACATGTTTCCTTACCGGTTGATTTTCTCAGTCCGCGCCCGGCCTGTTGCAGATATTTGGCCAGCGAGAGTGTCGGGCGCGCCATCTGCACGAACTCCACATCGGGGCAGTCAAATCCCTCGCTGAAAACGTCCACATTTACCAGTACCCTTATTCTGCCTGTCTTGAAATCCTCCACCATCCGTCCGCGTTCAGCTGCCGGTGTGTGACTGTCTATGGCTGCGGCGTCCAGTCCTTTTCCACTGTAATACGCCGCGATGTTCCGCGCATGGTCGATACTGACGGCATAGACGATCCCCTTCTTCCCGTCCGCATACTCCAGAACGCTCCGGTATAACCGTTCGATGCTTGTGTGGCGATTCAGTACATCATTCATCTCCCTTATCTGATAATCACCGTCGGCACCGCGTTTTTCCAGTGAGTCTATTAACCGTTGCTCCCTGCTATTTGCACGTATCGAGACATAATCAAATGACGACAGCCATCCTTTCCTTATAAACTCCGCCACACTCCACGAGCATATCAGCGAGTCGAAAAGGTCTGTGAATCCAGAACGTCCCATCCGACAGGGAGTGGCGGTAAGTCCGAGAAACTTCGCTTCCGGACACCTGCTCCATAGTATCCGATAAGTCCTTGCCTGCGCATGGTGCGCCTCGTCGATGATGACCAGTTCCGGTTTTTCCACCACATCATCGTAATGCCGTGTGAGCCATTGTATGGACATCACCCTGATGCACCCGTCAGTCAGACTTGTCCCGTATTTTGCAACGGTCTCTTCAATCTGCGCCACAAGCTCCCTGCGGTGTGCGACGATCCAGACCGTCCTCTTTCCATCAGTGAGGAAACTGCTTACCACCGCCGCCAATACATGGGTCTTGCCGGTACCTGTGGGCATCTGCACCATCACGCTGCGATGCGTTAGCCACTCCTCCGAGAGACGGCGCATGATGTCTTTCTGATAGTCATGCAGACATACGGTTTTTGCCATATCGTTTTCGATTAAAGCTCTGGGAACAAGCGCTCTCGTTCCCGGAGCTCCCCCTGCACTTTTCACAAAGGACAAG
>ENA-OPMG01000580-OPMG01000580.1-human-gut-metagenome-genome-assembly--contig:-NODE-580-length-25699-cov-4.169201_pt1 | contig 25699 bp, 15 predicted proteins | sample MGYA00241522_ERZ501741 | MGnify/ENA primary metagenome ERZ501741 (study PRJEB25962, sample SAMEA2042616) | human gut metagenome | biome: human gut; feature: human-associated habitat; material: faeces...
GTCATCATTTCCATTGTCGGCAAGCTATATGCTGCAATTATGATTTCGTTTAAGCGGGTATACTCTGCGGTCAAGTCTCCGACATCCGTCAAGATGTTCTATCTGGTGTTGGTAGCCTACATCATCTCATTGATGCAGGTGAACCTGACGGGTGGTGGCGAGCAGTTTCTGTTGGAACAGGCGCAGAACGGCAGTACGGAGATGATGTGGGTGCTTGCTGTCATGCTGTTGCATTTCGGCTTCTCGGTGTGTTCCGTCTCTTCCGGGCTACCGGGGGGAAACTTTATCCCCACTTTGGTCACAGGTGGCTTGCTGGGGCGGTTTGTGGGATTGATTGCAGTGAAGTACGGTATTATCGGACACGAAAGCGTCACTTATGTCATGTTGATATCCATGTCGGCTTTTCTGGTGGCTATTGAGCGCACGCCGTTGACTGCCATTGTTTTGATAACGGAGATTACCGGGCATTTTGAAGTTTTCTATCCATCGGTGGTAGTAGGCGGCCTTACCTACTATTTTACGGAACTGCTTCAGATGAAATCTTTCAATGTAATCTTGTACGAGGATATGGTCAGCTCATCTGATTTTCAGGAAGAGAAGCGGTATGCGCTGTCTGTGGAAGTCATGACCGGTTCTTATTTTGACGGCAAGGCGGTTGGTGAGCTGTCCTTGCCCGAACATTGCGTTATCATCGGTGTGCATAGGGACGGAAAAAACCTGGTCCCGGCGGAAACAAGTTTGATTCCGGGAGACCAGGTGCAGATTGAAATGGATTCGCAGGACATAGAGAAACTCTATGAACCGCTTGTCAGTATGGCAAATATCTATTAAGCCAAGTTGCCTATTTCATCCAGATTCTTCTGAATGTCGTTATCGGTCAGTTCATAATTCTGCAAATCGCCGGCGAGGTATTTGTCATACGACGCCATGTCGATGAGTCCATGACCGGACAGGTTGAACAGGATCGTACGTGGTTTGCCTTCGATTTTAGCCTGCTCTGCTTCGCGAATAGCGGCAGCGATAGCGTGGGAAGATTCGGGTGCCGGTATAATGCCTTCGCTCTGAGCGAATAACGTGGCAGCTTTGAATGTCTCAAGTTGCTGGATATCTACAGCATCCATCAGGCCGTCTTTCTTTAATTGGCTGACGATAGAACCTGCACCGTGATAACGCAGACCGCCTGCGTGTATATTGGCCGGGGCGAAGTTATGCCCTAAAGTGAACATCGGAAGCAGTGGCGTGTAGCCGGCTTCGTCACCGAAGTCGTACTGGAATTGTCCACGTGTCAGTTTCGGGCAGGAGGCCGGTTCGGCAGCCACGATACGGATATCTTTTCCTTGTGTCAGCTTATGACGCAGGAATGGGAATGCAATACCGGAGAAGTTTGAACCACCACCGAAACAAGCGATAACTACGTCCGGGTATTCTCCCGCCATCTCCATTTGTTTTTCAGCTTCCAGGCCGATAACTGTCTGGTGGAGCATCACATGGTTCAGCACGCTACCCAATACATATTTGCAATTGGGCGTCTGCATAGCCAACTCGACCGCTTCGGAGATAGCCGTTCCCAGGCTTCCCTGATAATTCGGGTGCTTGGTGATAATGTCGCGGCCCGCACGTGTACTCATACTGGGCGAGGCGATCACCTCGGCTCCGAATGTCTGCATCATAGAACGGCGGTAGGGTTTCTGGTTGTAGCTGACCTTTACCATATAGACAGCCAGTTCCAATCCGAAATGTTTGGCGGCCATAGCCATGGAAGCTCCCCATTGTCCGGCGCCTGTTTCGGTCGTGACATTGGTCACGCCCTCCTTTTTGCAGAAATAGGCCTGCGGAATAGCGGAATTCAGTTTATGAGATCCGACAGGGCTGACACTTTCGTTCTTGAAATAGATGTGAGCCGGCGTGTCGAGTGCTTTTTCAAGTCCGTAAGCGCGGACCAACGGAGTCGGACGCCAGATTTTATACATGTCGCGAACTTCTTCCGGGATTTCGATCCAGGCATCCGTCTGGTTCATCTCCTGGTCTACCAATCCTTTGGCAAATAGAGGATAGAGATCTTCAGGCTTGAGCGGTTCCTTTGTTTTGGGGTTGAGCGGAGGAAGCGGTTTATTCTCCATGTCTGCTACGATGTTGTACCAGGCTGTAGGAATATCTTTCTCCTGCAGTAAAAATTTCTTACTTTCCATGATGTTGTTATGTAGTTTACATTATTAATCGATTTGGCCTTTAAGGCTTACAACTTGGAAGCAAAGTAACAAATAATATTTCGTTCTTCAAATGAAATACAGGAAAATATATATCTTTGTGGCTCAACTCTGTTAAACTGGTAACAAACTATAAGAATGAAAAAGCTGATATTACTGCTGGCCGGCATCTGCATGGCCTTTCCGGCATTCCACATCTTGGATTAATTTCACCTGCGGGACGAAATGGAAGGGGCACTTCTTTGCCGGTTATACCAAGAACTTGGGAACGGCCGACGTATTAGTTTCCGCCACCGAGTATGGTATTGGATATAGACCAGGTTTTCTCTACCAATATCGCTTTCTCCTACAATCTGCCCCATTGGCAAATCGGTATGGAATATATGCCGACGACAGCTTGGTATGGTGATACGGACAAAGCCTTCGGCAAGACCGTAAATACGCATAGTGTCACGAACCATCGTATATTGGGACTTGTGATGTATTACTTTTAAAGGTTCGAAGAATTTCCCTGTTCCTTTTTCCAAGCGTTTTTCAGAGCTCTAAGAATTATCCTTGAATAAAACTATGGTTCCTAAAATAGGAACTATGACTTGCTTGGTGTGGATGTATTAATAATGTTATCCTCTCCGTTTTTTGTATGGGTGTCAGGGGCGCTTTTACCAGGATATTTCCTGTTTTTCGGATAAGGTTAAGGTGTAGTAAGACTCTTCTTGTTTTGCAGTAATCCCAAACTTCCTTACCTTTGCAATCAATTTGAAAAGACAGAAATGAAAAGATATTTGCTACTCTTCGCGGCCTTATGCATGGTTACGGCCGGTCATGCTCAGAAAAAGAATTTTTCTTATAAATTTTATGGACAGGTGCGTGGCGACCTGTTTTATAATTCACGTGCCAATGCTGAAATTGTGGATGGGCTATTCCACCTTTATCCTAAAGACAAGAATTTGGATGCCGATGGTAATGACCTGAATGCCACGGCAAACGGGAGTTTCTATCTGCTCTATTCCCGTTTGGGAGTAGACGTGACGGGACCGAATATCGGGAAAGCCGTGATAACAGCCAAGTTAGAGGCGGATTTTCGCGGCTCCGGAAGCAACTGGGCGGTCTTGCGTATTCGCCATGCTTATGTCAACTTAGATTGGGGAAAATCGGCGGTATTGGTAGGACAAACCTGGCATCCGTTGTTCGGCGATGTATCTCCGCAAATGTTGAACCTTTCGACCGGTGCGCCTTTCCAACCGTTTAACCGTAGCCCTCAGATCCGTTACCGGTACACGTCGGGCAAAGGGTTGCAGCTGACAGGAGCCGTGTTGTGGCAGTTGCAGTATTTGTCTGCCGGCCCGAACGGAAAAAGCGAGGAATATATCAAGAACAGCTGCATCCCGGAAGTCTACGTCTCGGCTGATTATAAGGTTGATGGTTTGATTGCCGGCGTCGGCATGGAAGTGCTGTCCTTGAAACCCCGACAGCAAACGACGGTGGACGACCGGGTGTATAAAGTGAACGAGCGGGTCACTTCGTTGTCTTTTGAGGCACATGCCAAATATATGACTCAGGATTGGGTGATTGCAGGTAAGACGTTGCTGGCTTCCAATCTGACGCAAGCCTGTATGTTGGGTGGTTATGCGGTTACCTCTGTCGATCCGCGTACAGGTGAACAGGAGTATACGCCTTACCGTCATTCCATGACTTGGCTGAATATAGTCTATGGCAAGAAATGGAAACCGGGAATCTTTGTCGGCTATCTGAAGAACTTAGGAACGGGAAAGACGATTGCCGGGCCGACCTATGGTGTCGGATTGGAGGTGGATCAGGTGTTTACTACTAACCTCCAACTCTCTTATAATCTGCCCCACTGGAAGCTGGGAGTGGAATACAGTCCTTCTCTTGCCTGGTATGGAGATATGAATGCAGAAAATGGTAAAATAGAAAACACGCATTCGGTGACGAACCACCGTGTGTTGGGTGTTCTGATCTATATGTTTTGATGAAAAAGATATTGGTTATAGGTGCTAATGGGTTTGTCGGGAGAAGAATCCTGGATAACCTTTCGGAGAACGGGGCCTGCGAAGTATTCGGCTGTTCCCTTCATCCGGATATCCGTCCGGAAGGGACCCATACTTTCGTTCGGTTGGACATCAACGACTATCCGGCGGTGGAGGCTTTGTTCGACCATATCTGTCCTGATGTCGTTGTCAATTGTTCGGCTCTTTCCGTCCCGGATTATTGCGAGCAGCACCGTGAGGAGGCGTATGCCATTAACGTGTCGGCGGTAGAGAACTTGGCGTATTGTTGCGAGCATCAGGGGAGCCGATTGATCCATTTGTCGACAGACTTTGTGTTTGACGGGAGAAGTGACCGTCTTTATACGGAAGAAGATCTGCCCGCTCCGCTCAATTACTATGGCGTGACCAAGTATCAGGGAGAACAGGCGGTAGCGAGTATTTGCCGCAACTATGCTATTGTCCGTGTGGTTGTCGTCTATGGGAAAGCGTTGCCAGGACAGCATGGCAATGTCCTTCAATTAGTCAAGAACCGCTTGGAAGCAGGGCAAGAGATCCGTGTCGTCGCCGATCAATATCGCACACCGACTTGGGTAGAGGATATTGCCGACGGAGTGGAACGGCTTGTGCATACCGATGATTCCGGTATTTATCATATCTGTGGCGCGGAATATCTTTCTATCGCAGAAATGGCATACCGTGTAGCCGATTATTTCGGACTGGATCGTTCACTGATCTGTCCGGTCACAACGGAAGAGATGAAGGAGGCAACGCCACGTCCACGCAATAGCGGACTGTCCATCGAAAAAGCAAAACGCGAATTGGGCTATCGCCCGCATACGCTGGAAGAAGGACTGAAAGAAATGAAGATATAATTTAGGCACGGATTACACGGAAAGAAAATAAATTTATCCGTGTAAATCCGTGCCTAAAAGATCCTGATAAAGGAGTTTTGACATCTCCTTCTCTTTATATCCAAATATCGTATATCGTTTATCCGATATTCTTTACTTTCAACAGATATTCTGCAATCTGTACAGCATTCAGGGCTGCCCCTTTTTTGATCTGGTCGCTTACTGTCCAGAATGTCAAGCCGTTCGGGTTCGTGATATCCTTACGGATACGGCCCACATAAACTGGGTCTTTTCCAGCGATGAACAACGGCATCGGATAGTCTTTCTTCGCTGGTTCGTCCTGCAGGATGACACCTTCGGCTTCGGCGAACGCCTTACGAGCTTCTTCTACGCTGACCGGTCGTTCTGTCTCTACCCAAGTCGCTTCGCTGTGGGCACGCATAACCGGAACACGTACACAAGTTGCGCTCACCTCGATGTCAGAGTGCATGATCTTGCGTGTTTCGTTATACATCTTCATCTCTTCCTTCGTGTAGCCGTTATCCGTAAATACGTCTACGTGAGGGATGACATTGTAAGCCAGTTGATAAGCGAACTTTTCCACAGTCGGTTTTTCGCCTTTCAGCAGTTGTTCATATTGTTTTACCAGTTCGGCCATTGCTGTTGCGCCTGCACCGCTGGCAGCCTGGTAGGTCGATACGTGTACACGCTTGATGTGCGACAGGCCTTCGATTGCCTTCAATGCAACGACCATCTGGATGGTGGTACAGTTCGGATTGGCAATGATACCGCGCGGACGATTCAGTGCATCTTCCGGGTTCACTTCGGGAACTACCAAAGGTACATCGTTGTCCATGCGGAATGCGCTGGAATTGTCGATCATCACAGTACCATATTTCGTAATGGTTTCTGCGAATTCGATAGAAGTACCGCCACCGGCCGAAACAAAAGCAACATCGATTCCCTTGAAGTCGTCGTTATGCTTAAGCTCCTTGACGGTAATTTGTTTACCACGGAAAGTATAAACACGTCCGGCACTGCGAGATGAGCCAAAAAGCACAAGCTCATCCATTGGGAAGTTTCTCTCGTCGAGTACGCGCAGGAATTCCTGTCCTACCGCTCCACTCACTCCAACAATTGCTACTTTCATTTTGAGCACTAATTAATTTGTTTATAAAAAAAATAGTATAACTTTACAACGTTTACGGAAAGCTTTGCATTTCCTTCATTACAACGTTTTGGGGTGCAAAGATATGCAAATTATAAACAAAACTAGAATGCTATGAAACAATTTATTCTTTATCTCTTCATATTACTTCCTTTTTGTGTGAATTCACAGGTGAATGAGACGTTTGACGGCCCGATGTTGGGGGCCGACTGGATCGGCAAAGACAGAGGGCAGTTTGTAGTCAATGCTGATGGCAGGCTTCAGTTGAATATCAAACCGACAGAGTCAGGTACTGCTTCCATAGGCAAAGAAATCGCCTATTCGCCCGATATGCAATGGGAGTTCGATGTTTATATGCAAAACCAACCGAGCGACGAGAACAAATTATGCATCTATTTGTATCAGGAAAATCAAGAACGTTATTATTATGTACGTCTCGGGAATACCGGCAACAAGGAATTAGGACTGAAGCGTAACGGAAACGGGAATTTGATTCTGCCACAGACCGATTTTGAAGAGTCGCCATTGTTGTTACATGTGAAAGTGACGCTTGAAGACAATCTCCGGTGGAGTTTGTATTACAAGACAGACGATATGGAGGGATACCGCCTTGAAGGTTCAGCCATGTACACGATCGAAGAGCCGGTTGAGAGAGGCAACTTGGTATTTACGTTTTATTACACGAAGACACGAAGTTCTCTTTTCAGCATAGATAATGTGTGTGTGCTTAATCGGGTGACGGAGACACCGATCGAGCCGGACAAGCCTGAAGAAGAACCGGGAGAATCAGAAAGTCCGCCAAAGTTGCTTGAGATCGAGCCGCTATCGGCCTCCAACTTGCTGTTCGCTTTTGATAAGCCGGTTGATATTGATAAGGCTGTCTTCAGTATTTCGGATATTGGAGACGCTTACCTCAAAAAGTATGTAGATGCAGGGACGAAGCAATTCGTAAGCACTTTTTTCGATCAAGAGATGCAGTTGGACCATTCATACACGATCTCTTATGCCGGTCTTCGCTCTTTGTCGGGAAAGGCGATGCCGGATGAAGCTGTCGAAGTCGTGTTGAGAGGGGAAGAAGAACCTGGGACGGATAAGCCGGAACTGAAGCCTGATCCGGATGAACCGGAGAGCTATCCAGCAGGTTCGGTCGTTATCAATGAAGTCATGGCAAAGCCGGGAGATGGAAGAATGGTGGAATATATCGAATTACATAATACGACTGCTGCTACCGTCTCGTTGGACGGATGGGTGTACAAGAATGTGACGGGGAAGAAGACGAAAGCCCTGCCAGAGATGGATTTGCCTGCTGGCGGATATGCAGTTTTACTGGACCAGGAGGATGCGTTGTCCTTCCCTGTCCAAACGTTGCTGATTCCTATCGAGAAGTTTCCGGCTTTGAATGACAAAGGAGCTGTATTGCAATTGTGGGATGCTGCCGGGGGCAAGATAGAAGAAGTGGCGTATGAAGCGGCTACCTCCGGAGTGTCGTGGGAACGAGGCACTTCAGGCTGGCATCTTTCTACTGATCCACGTGGTGGAACTCCCGGTGCCGTTAATTCTTCTCCCGATAAGGAGGAAGATCCGCCGGTAGATCCAGACCGACCCGATGTCCCGGATAATCCGGATGATCCCGACATTCCGGGCGTCACAGAACCGATCCAACCCGGAGAAATCATCATTAACGAGTTGCTCCTCGACCCATATGTCGGAGGCAGCGAATATATCGAATTGTATAATCGTTCGGAGCATTCCTTGTCTTTGTCCGCCCTTTCTGTCGCCATCCGTAAATCGGACGGAACACTTAGCACTCGCTATCCATTGACTTCCGTCCTGCATAATCTGGAGGCAAAGAGTTACCTCCTCTTAACCAAGAACTTGGAAGGTGTGACTTCTTTTTATGATATAGCCGATCCGTCTGCTCTTTGCGGATTGGCAAAGCTTCCTATTCTTGCCAATACATCTTCTACCTTAGTGTTGTTTCGTACAGCGGATGAAATAATAATAGATGAAGTCGCCTATTCGTCTAAATGGCATGCTCATTCAGTCAAAAATAAAAAAGGTGTTGCCCTTGAACGTATCGATCCGGATGCCGCTACGCAAGACGCGGCAAACTGGACCTCCGCTTCCGAAACAGTTGGCTATGGCACACCTGGCTATCAGAACTCCCAATACAAAGACGCTTCATCGGGCGATGCCACGGGTATAGAACCTCCTGTGTGGATAGAAGAGTCCGGTAGTTACACGGTGTCCTACCTGCTCGACCGTCCGGGATATAGCTGTCGCGCTTTCGTTTTCAATACCTCCGGCCTGCGTGTAGCTGATATATCCAATCATGAGTTGTTAGGCATTTCCGGTAAGATCACATGGAGTGGCGTAGCCAACAACGGAAGTCCGTTGCAAACAGGTGTCTATATCTTTTATGCTGAAATATACCACCCCGAAGGTACGGTGAAACGCTTTAAAAAGGCTTTCCTGATCCGGTGATAGAGGATTTATTCATAAACTGCCTTATACCAGCCGACTCTTTGTTTATACCATTCGAGTATTTTGGGTAGAGATTCTTGCGGAACGAAAATGGTCAGGCCGCAATAGCTTTTGATCGGCAACGCATTTCCTATGGCGGCGTAGTAGGATTTGGGCGTATGGGCCTTGTAGACGACTGCTTTATCCAGGCAACTGATGAAACGATCGTATTGTTCGGCTGTCGCCAACTGCTTGATATAATCATTGAAGTCATAAAGCATTCCTGGGCTACGGTATAAATATTCCAGTCTTTGCATTTTCTTTGGATCGAGACTGTAAATATCGCTTTCGGTCTTATCTGCCAAGATATCATGTGTTACGCTTTTCAGATTATCCAGTTCGCTTGTTTTCGTGAGCGATACGGTCGCATACGGATAGGTATTGTTCAGGTAATGGTTGTAGAATGTTTCACCAACCTTTTCCAGTTGCAGGTCAGTAGCGAACAGTTGCGGCATCATCTCTTCATAAGGCCATCCGTCCGCCATTGTTTCGGTGGGAGAAGCTAAGATATATTCAGCTTTGTTTCTAAGCTCATAAGTGCATTCGACGCTTGCCATGTAGCAGGCATCGAACAGGATAAAATCAAATAGATCATCTGGCAGTCCCTTTGCCAGATCGTCGATCTCCATCCAGTTGTTGCCGTCCTGTCCGAACGCTTTCAGCTTATTCTGGTAGTCGGAAGGAAGCCAGGCTGTCCCATGGCTCCATAACACCAACCCGTAACTGTCTGCCGGATATTGTGAAACCACTTCGCCGATCACGCTCCGCATCACGTCCGGATCAGCCGAATTCTGCTTTTCATAGTCCTTCAGATGGATTTTCTTGACAACACCGTTTTCTTCTTTTATCCGGAGAAGTTCCGGGGGCGAACCGGCGGGAGCATAATAAACGATCAGGTTTCCTCCGTTGAGATTTTTGCTGGTCGCCCCTTCTATCATGCTTTCTATGTTTTTCGAGGCGAAGCTGTTGAGGCTGTTATTGGCCATCATATAGACTAATATGGTGCGGGTTGTCCGGGGTTCCGGAGTCTCGTTCTCGGAGCAGCTTGTGAATCCTAGGCAAAGGATGATAAACAGAGTGATAAGTTTAAATTTCATATACCCCCAATACTAAATAGTTTATTCTACAAAGATATGCAATAAATCTGTCCGAATGTGTATTCAGTATCGATTCTGTTTATAAATATATAGATTTTACATATTTAAATAGGTGTCGGTTCCGATATGCGGCACTCTGAGAAATCGGCCTGGGATGACCGGTAAATTAATCCGTTTCATACCATCAACTAAATCAAAACACCCCAAGAACTAATTCATAACATATAGTAAAGTATCTGTTGGTAGTCACTATCTATTGCCTATATGTAGTACTACCTATAGACGATATGTAGTGCTACCAATTTGCGATAAGTAGTACTACATATAAATAATATACTGTATGTCTTGATTTAGTTTACTATGACTTCCGAGTTAGTTTAGGGTATGTTTCGGATTAGTTGTTCCGCGAGGGTGGGAGATTCCGGATGAATTGCTTTTTTAATCAAAAGGTTGGAATGTATGAAATAGATTGATTTCTACACGTTTTCGTCTCTTTCGTTGCGGATGGCGCGTGGAGATTTGCCGAAGTTGGCCCGGCAGAAATGGGAAAAGTTAGACAAGGATTCGAAACCGTACTTATAGCAGATCTCGGATATGCTTGCATTCGTGGTTATCAGGTCGTTTTGTATATCCAGGCATTTCTTTTTGGTCATCCATTGGTAAGCTGGCTCTCCGAACGTATCTTTGAATAAACGCCGGAAGGTGATAGTGCTGTATCCTCCTAATTGAGCAAAAGACTCGACATCTTTCGCTTTCAGGTAATTTTGCATGACAAAGTAGCGGAATGTTTGGCTATACCTATATATAGGTGCATAAAAATTGGCGATCTCTTTCAATGTATAATAGCAGTTGAGCAGGAAATACAACTCCGTCTGCTTGGCTTTCAGGAATTCCACACACAGGAGTTCGTTGTTGAGGTACATTTTGAGCCCGTTGATAAAAAGGCGCAAAGGGAAACACATATCCATGACGATAGGGAGCATGGGAGACTCTTTCGCCAGTTCCAGTCCTTTGTTGAAACGGTCGGTACAAATGTTTTGCGGAGTCTCGAACAGGTAAAGGATGCATTCCGTGGATTCCAGGATGTGGAACTCTACACGTGAACCGATCGGCTGCATGATGAACTGCCCGTCGTGAAATACCGTATCCGGATGCTCGTCGCTGGTTACCCGAACGGAGCCGGATATCAGAAAATAGATCGTATTTTGTGAACACCGTTCTTTCGGGATCATCATTCCTTTCGGGAAAGAACGGTATTTGAATATCTGTTTCTGATAGTGGGAGCAAGAAGAACAGTCTGTATATTTCTGACAGATAAAATCTGACATCCGTGGCTGAATTTAAAGTTTTACCTTTTTGCTTTTACCTTGATTTTCATTATGGAAACGATCTACGGCTGTGACTACATAACGGTATTTGCGCTTTCCGTCGTCGTAGGGTAGCAGATAGTTCGTCTCGCGTGTGACCGCTACGATCTTAGAAGGATCGTCCAGATTGACCGATTCCTTGTTTTCGAAGCGGTAAATGACGAAATAGCTTGCCAATTCGGGATTGGTCTTGCTCTGTTCCGCCTGCCAGTGCAACATATAGCCCTGGGCAGTCCATTCGGCTTTCAGTTTCTTGACCTCTTGCGGAGCCCGGTTGTGCAGATGGGTGTAGGCCGGGATCAATGCCGGATAACGGTGGTAGTTCTGTTTCAGGCTGTCGGCCACCCCTTTGTTATTCCAGAGTATTTCGTTTGCAGGCCAAAAGCAATTGCCTTTTACTTTCGAGAGTGAACGTTCGTAAAGCATTTTGCGGGTGAGCTGGTCTGCTTTCATGGTACGTGCTACGTTTTGGCCGATATACAGATGCGTGCCTTCCCGCGTCGCGTTTTTGTTCCACCATTGGATCAGCGTGATATAGTCGGCAGCCGGATGTCCGATCTCCCAATATATCTGTGGAATGTTATAGTCTATCCAACCCTCTTTTACCCAGCGTGCCACATCGGCATACAGGTCGTCGTAGTTTTGCAATCCGTTGGTGTTGCTGCCTGAACCGTCGGGTGTGCTTTTTTTGTTGCGGTAGATGCCGAACGGGCTGATGCCGAATCTTACCCACGGTTTGGATAATAGGATGGTACGCTTGATCTCACGAATCAGCTTGTTTACATTTTCTCTTCGCCATTCTGCACGTTGTGATACTTTATATCCTTTGTTCAATCCGTATTTTTGAAAACTTTTGTCGTCCGGGAAAGGCATGCCCGCTACCGGATAGGGGTAGAAATAGTCATCCATATGGATCGCGTCTATATCGTAACGGCTCACGATATCCCGTACCACTCGGCAGATGAACTGCCGGCTTTCCGGTAGTCCCGGGTCAAACAGGATTTGCTTGTTGTAGGTCACGAACCATTCCGGATGCTTATTATATATATGTGAATCGGCAAAACGGGTATTCCCGGCTGTGCTTGCCCGATAAGGGTTCAGCCAGGCGTGGAATTCCATATTCCGTTTGTGGCATTCTTCGATCAGGAAGGCCGTCACATCGAAGTCTCCGGCCGGGGCGAGTCCCTGCCTGCCGGTATAGAAACGGCTCCAGGGTTCGATGTCGGATTTATAGAAGGCGTCGGCTTCCGGGCGTACCTGGAAGATGATAGCGTTGATCCCGCATTTTTGCAGATAGTTGAGCTTGCGGATAAAGTCTTTCCGCATTTGTGCGGGTGTCATATCCTTATATTCTCCCTGGAAAGCTGTCTGTATCCAAGCTCCGCGAAATTCTCGTTTCGCTTCTTTTCCAGTCGGTTGCTGCGGTATTTGTTGTGTCGTCTTACAGGATGTTACTGCTCCAAGCAACAAGATCAGTAACAGACGGAGGTGTTTTGCCATCATGAAGTCTGTGATTTGAGATTCTTTTGTTTGTTGTCTTATATACTTTGTACAAGCCGACACAAAGATAGCAAAAGTTTAAAAGTCTCTATCGTTTTTTATGTTATAAACAATGGTTTTGGAAATAATGCTGGATAAAAACTTGTTTGAAAAAGCATTTTTGAAAAGATATAAATCAATATAGAAACCAGAGGTGAAAGATAATCTTGCTACTTTTACCGTCGGAATCTTAAAAAGAACAGATCATGAGAAAACCTCTGTTTAAAACATTGCTTTGCCTTTCGTTGTTGGTCCCTTTTACGGGAAATGGGCAAGATAAAAATGCACTTGAGGCCGGTTTTATGAATCCGGCTGAAAAAGTACAAACTTCCGTTTATTGGTATTGGATCTCCGGGAATATCTCGGAAGAAGGAGTGAAGAAGGACCTGTATTCGATGAAAGAAGCTGGGATCAACCGGGCTTTTATCGGGAATATCGGCTTGGAAGGGATTCATACGCCCTATAAGACCGTTCCGTTTTATAGTGAAGAATGGTGGAAGATATTGCATGCAGCCCTTAAAACAGCGACGGAGTTAGGGATAGAGATCGGTATCTTTAATTCACCCGGATGGAGCCAGTCGGGCGGTCCGTGGGTGAAACCGGAGCAGGCGATGCGTTATCTGGCATCGGTAAAGGCGGAAGTCAGTGGAGGAAAACAGGTAGAAGTGGTTTTGGCGAAACCCGATAAAGACTTTCAGGATGTGAGGGTGATCGCTTTTCCCTCTGTCGAAAAGAAAGCGACCCGATTGTCGGCGGCAAATGCAAAAGTGACATCTGCTATGTCTTTGCAAAACCTGAACAGCCTGATTGACGGAGATAAGGAGACTGCCGTGCTTTTTACGGAAAAAAGCGAAAAGCCGGTGGCGATTGATTTCAGGACGGACCAACCGTTTACTTTACGCAGTTTGCAAATCTTCCCTGCCCGTCAGCCGATTCAAACCAATGCCCGTTTATTAGTAAAAGAGAACGGAGGCTATCGGATGCTGTCCGAATTTAAGATCGACCGTTTCAATGCGAATTTGAATGTCGGCTTCGATCCGTATGCTCCGGTTGTTATCTCTGTCCCGGAGACGACGGCAAGCGAGTTCCGGTTGGAACTGGCTAACACGGCATCTGGTATGGGATTGGGAGAGGTGGAATTCTTGTCCCTTCCTGCTGTGGAACGTTATCCCGAAAAGACATTAGCCAAGATGTTTCAGACTCCGCTTCCTTATTGGCATGAATACCAGTGGCCGGTACAACCGGAAGTGGGTGATCCCTCTCTGGTTATTGATCCGGGGAAAGTATTGGATATTTCAGCTTTCTTGCAAGGAGACCGCCTTATCTGGAAAGCTCCGGCGGGAGAATGGACGATCCTGCGTACCGGTATGCTCCCGACGGGCGTGACGAACAGCCCGGCTGATCCCGAAGCGACCGGACTGGAGATAGATAAGATGAGCCGCAAGCATGTAGAAGCGCATTTCGAGGCTTTCATGGGTGAAATCTACCGTCGTATTCCGGCTGAAGACCGTGCTTGTTGGAAAGTAGTCGTACAAGATAGTTACGAAACGGGTGGACAAAACTTTACCGACGATTTCTTGTCGGAATTCCAGGCGCGTTACGGCTATGACCCGTTACCGTTTCTTCCCGCTTATGAAGGATATGTGGTCGGGAGCGAGGATCGTTCCGACCGTTTCCTTTGGGATTTGCGCCGTCTGATCGCAGATAAGGTCGCATACGATTATGTCGGCGGCTTACGGGATGTCTGTCATAAATATGGTTTGACGACCTGGTTGGAAAACTACGGGCATTGGGGGTTTCCCGGTGAGTTCCTGCAATATGGCGGACAATCGGACGAGATAGGAGGTGAGTTCTGGAGCTTTGGCGATTTAGGGAATATCGAGAACCGTGCCGCCTCTTCCTGCGGACATATTTATGGAAAGCAGAAGATCTCGGCCGAATCGTTTACCAGTGGAGGGACGCCTTTCAGTTGTTATCCTGCCATGATGAAACAGCGTGGCGACCGTTTCTTTACGGAAGGAATCAATAATACGTTGTTGCATGTCTATATCTCGCAGCCTTCGGAAGAACGGGAGCCGGGGATGAACGCCTGGTTCAGCAGCGAATTCAACCGGCTGAACACCTGGTATCCGCAGATGGATTTGTTTACATCCTATCTGAAACGAGTCAACTATATGTTGCAACAAGGCTTGAATATTGCCGATGTCGCTTATTTCATCGGCGAAGATGCTCCCAAGATGACCGGTATCGTAGACCCTGAACTGCCGAAAGGCTACCAGTTCGATTATATCAATGCCGAGGTGATCGAGCGCGACCTCTTTGTAAAGGACGGTTTACTGACGTTGCCTCACGGCACTCAATACCGGATACTGGTACTTCCGAAGCTTGAAACCATGCGTCCCGAACTACTTGCCAAGATCAAGAAACTGATCGAAGACGGTGCAGTTGTCTTAGGTCCGGCTCCGAAACGTTCGCCGAGTGGAGAATCATTCCCGACGGCTGACAGGCAGGTTGAAAAGTTGGCCGGCGAATTATGGTCCGGTTTGGACGGGCGAAGTGTGAAGGCTGTCAAAAGAGGAAAGGGCGAATTGCTGTTCGGTATGACAATGGAGGAGGCCTTGAAGCATATCGGTTGTGTGCCGGATTGCGGATTGCCGGCAGATGCTCCGGTTCTCTATGGACATCGTTCTGCCGAAGATGCAGATATCTATTTTATCTCCAACCAGAAAGACGAGATGATTGAGATCCGTCCGGAATTTCGTATCCGTTCAAGGCAACCGGAATTGTGGGATGCGACAACAGGCCGTATTCGTACGCTTCCGGCCTATGAGGTGACAGCTGCGGGGACAGTCGTTCCATTGAAGTTGTATCCTTATGAGAGTGCTTTTATCGTGTTCCGTCGGTCGGCCACAAAAGCAGAGGAGACAGGGTTACAACTAAACTATCCGGTTCTGCAGACGCTTGTCCGCCTGGATGCTCCCTGGAAAGTATCCTTTGAGGAAAAGAGAAGAGGCCCCGCAAGCCAGACCTTTGCCCGCCTGGAAGATATCAGTAAGAACGAGAACCCCGATATCCGCTATTATTCCGGTACGATTTGGTACGAAACGGAATTTAAGTTGAAAAAGAAGCCTGAGGGCGAATTGTATCTGAATCTGAACGATGTCGGTGTGATGGCAAAAGTGAAGATCAACGGTCAGTATGCCGGTGGTGTCTGGACGGCTCCCTACCGGGTAAATGTCACGGATTTGGTTCGTAAAGGAAAGAATAAAGTCGAGATAGAGGTCGTTACCACTTGGATGAACCGTTTGATCGGCGACAGTGGTTTGCCGGAATCCGAACGGAAAACCTGGACACCCTGCAATAGCTGGAAACCAACCGATACGTTGCAGAAATCCGGCTTGGTCGGCCCCGTTTATATAGAATGTGTAAATTGATTGTTTCCGAATGTGAATGTCAGTCGTTTACTTGGCAAAACGGCAATCCTTTTTTACCTTTGCGTTGTTTATATTGGGTACGGATTACACAGATGTGTAATCCGTGTCTATATGTCAGGCTGATAAATCATCATTATGTCCGAAAACAATTCTATATTCATCAAAGGAGCTCGAATCAATAACCTGAAAAATATCGATGTCGAGATCCCCAGAGATAAACTGGTCGTTATAACCGGCCTTTCCGGTAGTGGAAAATCATCATTGGCATTTGATACGTTGTATGCGGAGGGGCAGCGCCGCTATGTGGAGAGCCTTTCGGCCTATGCCCGTCAGTTCCTGGGGCGTATGAGCAAGCCGGAATGCGACTATATCAAAGGTATTCCCCCTGCCATTGCCATCGAACAAAAGGTGAACACCCGTAACCCGCGTTCGACGGTGGGAACCTCTACGGAGATATACGAATACCTTCGGCTCCTGTATGCCCGTATCGGGAAAACCATCTCTCCCGTGTCGGGGAAGGAGGTGAAGAAACATCAGGTGAGCGATATCGTGAAAGAAGTTTTGGGTTATCCCGCCGGGACTCGTTTTGCCGTATACGCCCCTGTCGTCCTGCCGGATGGGCGCAGTATCAAGGAACAATTGGAAATCCTGCAAAAAGAAGGTTACACCCGTTTGTCTATCAATGAGACCGTTTACCGTATCGGTGAAGTATTGGCGGATGACGCATTGCTTTCCTACCCGGTGATCGAACTGTTGATAGACCGTCTGGTCGTATCGGATGACAAGACATTGAAAAGCCGTCTTGCTGATTCTGCCGAAACGGCATTTTTTGAAGGGCACGATACTTGTATCATCCGTATCTACACATCCGAAGGAACGGTTGTAAAAGAATATTCCAAGAAATTCGAGGCCGATGGTATGGTGTTCGAGGAACCGACCGATATGATGTTCAGTTTTAATAACCCGTTAGGCGCCTGCCCGACTTGCGAAGGTTTCGGGAAGGTGCTCGGTATCGATGAAAATCTGGTCGTGCCGGATAAAAGCTTGTCTGTTTTCCAGGGAGCGGTAGTCTGCTGGAAAGGCGATGTGATGGGAGAATGGCTGAAAGAGTTTATAGTGAAGAGCGAGAAATATAACTTCCCGATCCATCGTCCTTATTACGATCTGACGCAAAAGGAGAAAGACTTGCTTTGGCACGGTGCCCGCGGACTGCACGGCATCGATGACTTTTTTAAATTTGTGGAAGAGAACCTGTATAAGATACAGTACCGTGTGATGTTTGCGCGTTATCGTGGAAAGACCGTTTGCCCGACTTGCAAAGGGTCCCGTCTGCGTCCCGAAGCCCTTTATGTAAAGGTAGGGGGAAAGGATATTGCGGAACTGGTTACCCTTCCGATCACGGAAGCAAAAGCCTTTTTCGATAATCTTCGACTTGACGAGAACGAGGCATCCATTGCCAAACGTTTGCTGACGGAGATCACTAACCGCCTGCAATTCCTGTTGGATGTGGGGTTGGGCTATCTGACGCTTGACCGCCTGTCTTCCTCTCTTTCCGGAGGAGAAAGCCAGCGTATCAATTTGGCGACTTCTTTGGGGAGTAGCTTGGTCGGGTCTCTTTATATATTGGACGAGCCGAGTATCGGGCTCCATTCTCGTGACACCGATTTGCTGATCAAGGTGCTCCGGCAATTGCAAGCATTAGGTAATACGGTTGTTGTGGTGGAGCATGACGAAGAGATTATCCGTGCGGCCGATTACATTATCGACATCGGTCCGAAGGCCGGTCGCCTGGGTGGGGAAGTGGTCTATCAGGGTGATGTGGACGATTTGAAAACCAGTAGCAACAGCTATACCGTCCGGTATCTGACGGGAGAGGACCAGATAGAAGTGCCCCTTTATCGTCGTCCCTGGAATAATTATATCGAGGTGAAAGGTGCCCGTAAAAACAATTTGAAAGGGATTGATGTGAAGTTCCCCCTGAATGTGATGACAGTCGTAACAGGTGTCAGCGGTTCGGGTAAAAGTTCGCTCGTGCGTGATATTTTCTACGAAGGTGTCAAGCATTATTTAGACGAGGCTGCCCGCTTGATGGTTGACTGTTCCGGCTTGGAAGGCGATATGCACATGATCAAAAGTATCGAGTTTGTCGACCAGAACTCCATCGGAAAGAGTTCCCGTTCCAACCCGGTGACCTATATCGGGGCCTATGATGAGATCCGTAAACTTTACGGTGAGCAGCCTTTGGCTAAGCAGATGGGCTATTCGGCTGCCTATTTCTCCTTTAATAAGGAAGGCGGGCGATGTGAAGAATGTAAAGGAGAAGGCAGGATCACGGTCGAGATGCAGTTCATGGCCGATATCACCCTCGAATGCGAAACCTGCCACGGCAAGCGCTTCAAACAGGATGTGCTCGATGTCGAATATCACGGTGCGAGTATCTATGATATGCTGGAAATGACCGTGAACCAGGCGATTGAGTTCTTTGGACAATATCCGGGATCACAGGAAAAGAAGATTGTCAAAAAGTTGAAACCCCTCCAGGATGTTGGGTTGGGGTATATCAAACTCGGACAGACTTCATCCACTTTGTCCGGTGGTGAAAACCAGCGTGTGAAACTTGCTTACTATTTGGGTCAAGAGAAGCAGGAACCGACACTTTTCGTCTTTGACGAGCCGACGACTGGCCTGCATTTCCATGATATCAAGACGTTGCTAAAGGCTTTCAATGCCCTGATCGATAAAGGTCATACGGTTGTCATTATCGAACATAACATGGATGTGATCAAATGTGCCGACTATCTGGTAGATCTCGGCCCCGAAGGTGGGAATGCCGGAGGAAATCTGGTTTGCACTGGAACGCCGGAGGAGGTGGCCATGTGCGAGGCATCTTATACGGGAAAATATTTAAAGGATAAACTCTGATAAAACATGGAGAGGCGCGTTAGTAAAACACGTCTGTCACGATAATTCGAGGAAGGTGTGCCAATTTGATATCACTGGACGCAGATGACGCAGAATACACAGATAGACGCAGGTTATTTTGCTGATAATTAATAATATCTGCGTTGATCTGCGCTCGTCTTCGTTGTTTGCGTCCCATGAATACCGATATTTGACACACCTTTCTCAAACTATGTCTGAATTAGTGAGCAGGATTTTGTTTCGACTATTTTATTTTTTGCTCTTTTCCTGCTCTGCAACCTGATGAACGCGGTCGGCAACATATTCTACTTTGTCCAAGCCTGCGTCTTTCAGGTTCATCGCTTCTTCTTTTGCCTTTGAAGCGAGGTGGTGGAGGTTTGCGTGGAGGCAACGGAATTTTCCATCATCTTCCATTTTGCGGAGTACATAACCTGTGACAACTCCGACTACCATACCGATTAATAAATCTTTCATACCATTACGTTTTTAAATGATTACTACTTTAGTTTTGTTTATTCAAAACAAGAGGTAAATCCGTATTGTTTCGGTTTTTAAAGTATTTATAGGTATTGCGGGAAAATATACGGCAACCCGTTTCTTTCCGCTGAAAGAGGATTGCCGTATAAAAGTTAGGAATAAGGTCTTGGTGATTTCTTCGCGTCTTCAAAATAAGTAATATAAGTGTGTGTTTCTCTTTTTTACAGACAAAGGTAGAAGGGGGATGTTACAAAATTGTTACAGTGGGTGTACAGTCTCGTTAAAATGTTTTACTAAAATAAAGGACTGCTATTGCTGGGTCATTGAAATACTGTATTTTTGTGGGTATAACAATCAAATAAATCAAGACAATATGGCTCAGTACAAACGTATCCTGTTGAAATTAAGCGGAGAATCGCTTATGGGAGGTAAACAATATGGTATAGACGAAGTTCGTCTGAACGAATATGCGACGCAGATCAAGGAAATTGCCAAAATGGGTGTCCAGATTGGAATTGTGATTGGTGGCGGCAACATCTTTCGCGGCCTGAGCGGGGCTTCCAAAGGCTTCGACCGTGTGAAAGGCGACCAGATGGGGATGCTGGCAACGGTCATCAACAGTTTGGCCTTGAGTTCTGCCCTCGTCGCTCAGGGCGTGAAAGCCAAAGTGCTGACTGCTATCCGTATGGAACCGATCGGCGAGTTTTATAACAAATGGCGTGCGATCGAATTGCTTGAACAGGGCCATGTTGTGATTATGTCGGGCGGTACTGGCAATCCGTTTTTTACGACTGACACAGGTTCTTCCCTGCGTGGTATCGAGATCGAAGCGGATGTGATGCTGAAAGGAACCCGTGTAGATGGTATCTATACTGCCGATCCGGAAAAGGATCCGACTGCTACCAAGTTCTCGGACATCACCTACGACGAAATCTATACGCGCGGCCTCAAGGTGATGGACCTGACAGCCACCACGATGTGTAAGGAAAACAATCTTCCGATCATCGTCTTCGACATGGACACCAACGGTAATCTGAAAAAGGTGATGAGCGGTGAAAACATCGGAACGCTGGTGCATAATTAATGCTGAAATGAATAACAAACGTATAGGGGTGCTTGCGAGTGCCCTGGTGGGTTGTATCTTCACCTTGAGTGCGCAAGACCTGACAATGAAAATAACGAAGAGATACCTCAATCTGCCGGTTTCGCATCAGGTAGACCGGGCTCTGATGACATTTGATGTGGGAGGGCGGCAAGAGCGGGTGTTTGAGATTCGTTTGGCCTCGGGAAAACCGGACTATTGGGTGTTTTGCGATATGTCTGCCTTGAAGAACAAAGAGATAAAAATATCTTATACTGGGAATAAAACAGGTATAAACAAGATTTATCAAGCAGATGAAATAACCGGGCAAGATAGCTTGTATAAAGAAACCAACCGTCCGCAAATCCACTATACTCAACGTAGAGGATGGAACAATGATCCTAATGGATTGCTGTATTATGACGGTGAATATCACTTGTTCTACCAACATAATCCGTATGAACGCGACTGGGGGAATATGCATTGGGGGCATGCAGTAAGCAATGATTTGATACATTGGGAAGAGCTACCGATCGCCCTGTATCCCGACGAACACGGTACGATGTTTTCCGGTTCGGCAGTGATCGACTATGATAATACTTCTGGCTTCGGAAAGAATGGTATTCCGGCGATGGTGGCTATTTATACAGCTGACAACCCGGAAAAGCAGGTGCAATGTATAGCCTATAGCCTGGATAAAGGACGCACTTGGACAAAATATAAGGGCAATCCGGTGATCGATTCTAAGGCCAAATGGAACAGTAAGGATACTCGCGATCCGAAAGTCTTTTGGCATAAACCATCAGGTAAATGGGTCATGGTGCTGAATGAGCGCGATGGACATTCCATATACAACTCTGACAACTTGAAAGACTGGACATTCGAAAGCCATATTACCGGTTTTTGGGAGTGTCCTGAATTGTTCGAACTCCCTGTCGATGGGAATAAGGACAATACTAAATGGGTGATGTATGGTGCTTCCGGGACTTATATGTTGGGTGTGTTTGACGGAAAGAAATTTACACCTGAATCCGGCAAATATTACTATTCGACTGGTTCTATCTATGCTGCCCAGACGTTTACGAATATACCTGAGTCGGATGGCCGTCGTATTCAGATCGGTTGGGGGCGTATCTCTCATCCGGGAATGCCTTTTAATGGGATGATGTTATTCCCGACGGAGTTGTCTTTGAGAACGACGAAAGACGGCATTCGCCTGTTTAGTAAACCGATCGACGAACTTGACCGCTTGCAGACCTCAGTCGGAAAGTGGAGAGCGCTGACGGCAGATAAAGCTGATGAACTGCTTCGGCAGTATAAGGATGCAAGTACATTGCGTATCCGTACAACCCTCAAATTGTCTCATGCCACGAATGCCGGCCTGAACCTGTTCGGGCAGTCATTACTGGATTACGATATGAATTACAATCGGATCAATGGTGTGTTTTATTCGCCCGAGGACATGACAAGCATGGAAATCGCGGCCGATATTATCTTGGATAAAACTTCTATTGAAGTTTATATTGATGATGGGGCTTATTCTTATTCGATGGAGCGTCGGCCGGACTTGAAAAACAGGGAAGGATTCCATTTTTTGGAAATAATATCGAAGTAAAAGAAATGGAAGTATACACGTCCCGATCCATCTGGGAGTAATTTAGAAAATATAAAATAAGTAAATTAATGAAAGATAGTAAACCTGTTGTTGTCGGTATAGGCGAACTCCTTTGGGATGTGTTGCCAACGGGGAAACGTGCCGGAGGCGCTCCGATCAATTTTGTATACCATGCTACCCAATTGGGGGCCGAAGGATATGCGGTCAGCGCGGTCGGGAATGACGTGTTTGGGACGGAGATCGTCCAGGAGTTGGATAAGAACGGTATCTGCCATTTGCTGGGGACAGTCGAATATCCTACCGGAAGCGTGATGGTGGAGTTGAAAGACGGTATCCCGACCTATACGATTATAGAAGGTGTTGCCTGGGATCATATACCTTTGACTCAGGAAGCCGTCGATCTGGTGAAAGAAGCGGATGCCATCTGCTTCGGTACGTTGGCGCAGCGTTCGCCCGAATCGCGTGCGACGATTCATGCGTTACTTTCCTATGCCCGTAAAGAGGCGCTTCGGTTTTTCGATGTCAATATCCGCCAGTCTTACTACTCGAAGGAGTTGATCGCCAGTCTGCTGGAAGAGGCGAATGTATTTAAGATCAATGACGAGGAACTCGACCTGATACGTGAAATGTTCTCCCTTTCGGAGGATGAAGATACAGCTTGCCGCCAATTGGTTGAGCGTTACAGCCTGCGCTATATGATTTTGACTGCCGGCAGTCGCTACAGTTCTGTCTATACGGTTGCCGACAAGTCGACGATTCTTACTCCCAAAGTCGAGGTGGCTGATACGGTCGGGGCGGGAGATTCTTTCTCTGGAGCATTCGTTTATTCTATATTAGCCGGTAAATCCTTGCGCGAAGCCCATCAAACAGCTGTCGGGACAGCAGCTTTTGTTTGTACGAAAGAGGGTGCATGGCCTGCTTATCCTATATAAAGACTGATTATGAAAGAGAAAAGCTTGTATATAAGGCTGATCCCAGTGATGTTAGTTTTCTTCACGATGGGATTTGTGGATTTGGTAGGAATTGCCTCCAACTATGTGAAGTTGGATTTAGGATTGACGGATTCCGAAGCGAATATCTTTCCTTCTTTAGTGTTCTTCTGGTTTCTGATCTTTTCCGTCCCGACGGGAATGTTGATGAATAAGATCGGGCGGAAAAAGACGGTCATGCTGAGCCTAGTCGTTACCTTCGTGTCGTTGCTGATCCCATGTTTCGGCGATGGCTATATGGTGATGTTGGTCTCTTTTTCTTTATTAGGGATCGGGAATGCTTTGATGCAGACCTCTCTGAACCCGCTTCTCTCTAATATTATTACTGAAGATAAGTTGGCGAGTAGTTTGACTTTCGGGCAGTTTGTCAAGGCGATCGCTTCTTTTCTGGCACCTTATATCGCCATGTGGGGGGCGACGGCGGCGATCCCTTCGCTGGGATTGGGCTGGCGTGTACTGTTCCCGGTCTATATGGCAATAGCGATTGTGGCAATTTTACTGTTGGGGGCGGCTTCTATTAAGGAAGAGGCGCCGGAAGGTAGACCGTCCACATTTGCCGAATGCATAGCCTTGTTGGGTAACCCGTTTATCTTGTTGATGTTTGTAGGTATTATGTGCCATGTCGGCATAGATGTTGGTACGAATACTACCGCCCCAAAGATCCTGATGGAAAGGTTGGGGGTGGATATACATGCGGCGGCATTTGCAACGAGCCTCTATTTCATTTTTCGTACGATCGGTTGCCTGACCGGTTCGTTGGTCTTAGCTCATTGGGCGGCGAAGAAGTTTTTTGTCGTCAGTGTCGTACTGATGGTTGCTTCGATGGCAGGTTTCCTTTTGTTTGACAGTAAGGTCCTGCTATATGTCAGCATTGCTTTGGTCGGATATGGCAATTCAAACGTCTTCTCTATCCTTTTCTCCCAGGCTTTGTTGTCGATGCCTCAACGGCAAAACGAAGTATCCGGCTTGATGATTATGGGACTTTTCGGTGGAACGGTTTTTCCGCTCTTGATGGGCTTTGCTTCTGATGCCCTTCATTCGCAGACAGGTACCTTGTTGGTCTTGGTAGTTGGAGTGTTTTATCTGCTCTTCCTTTTTACGAAGTTGAGGTAGTCCCGGCAGTTCGGGAATAACATATTTCTATAAACAGTTTGCCAAAAAGAAAAACTTTACTATTTTTGTTTGCCTAATAACAAAGAAAACAAAAATATACAATCACTTATGGCAGATATAAAGCAGTATGTAAAGGCGGCAGAAGAGAAGATGACTTTCGCAATTGAATATTTGGACGAACAGTTGTCTCATATCCGTGCCGGAAAGGCGAATCCGAAAATTTTGGATTGTGTGAGAGTCATGTATTACGGTGCTCCTGTCCCTTTGACAAATGTGGCTACCGTAACTGTTCCGGATGCAAGAACGATCATGATCACTCCTTGGGAGAAGAAGATTATAAAGGATATTGAAAAAGGAATTATGGATTCCGAAGTCGGTATCACTCCTGAAAACAATGGTGAAGTGATTCGTTTGGGTATTCCTCCTCTGACGGAAGAACGTCGTCGTCTGTTGGCTAAACAGTCTAAGCAGGAAGCGGAAACTGCTAAAATCAGTATTCGTAACGCTCGCCGTGATGCGATCGAGCAATTGAAGAAGAGCATTAAGACTGACGGAACTCCTGAGGATGTCGAGAAAGATGCGGAAGCAGAAGTTCAGAAGGTCCATGACAAGTATATCAAGAAAGTAGATGAACTCTACGCCGCAAAAGAAAAAGAAATAATGACTGTATAAAACAATAAGGCCATTGGGGCGAAAATCTCAATGGCTTATTACGGCTGAAAGGAAATATTTATGGAACAAAATATAGAAGATATAATTAATATGCAAGCTTTGCCAGAGCATGTTGCCATAATCATGGATGGAAACAGAAGATGGGCAAAGAAAAATAATTTAAGCACTCCACAAGGTCACAAAGAAGGCGCTGAAAATTTAAAAAGAATTGCAAAATTTGCAAATAAAATAGGGATAAAATATTTAACTGTTTATGCATTTTCAACAGAAAATTGGAAGAGATCACAAGAAGAAGTTGGAGCTATAATGAAACTTTTAAAATTCTATTTGTTAGATTTCTTCAATTGGAGTGATGAAAATATTAAAATAAATGTACTTGGCAGAATTGCAGAATTACCAAATGACTTGAAGGACCAAATACATAAAATAGAAGAAAAAACTAAGAATAATACAGGTTTAGTATTAAATATATGCTTTAATTATGGTGGCAGAGACGAAATAGTAAATGCAACTAAGAATATTGCTCAAAAAGTATTAGACGGTGAATTAAACATAGAAGATATAAATGAAAGATTATTCTCAGACTATTTGTATACGGCTAATCAACCAGATCCAGATTTGTTAATTAGAACTAG
>ENA-OPMG01000607-OPMG01000607.1-human-gut-metagenome-genome-assembly--contig:-NODE-607-length-25279-cov-3.709483_pt1 | contig 25279 bp, 29 predicted proteins | sample MGYA00241522_ERZ501741 | MGnify/ENA primary metagenome ERZ501741 (study PRJEB25962, sample SAMEA2042616) | human gut metagenome | biome: human gut; feature: human-associated habitat; material: faeces...
CGCTATCGCTTGGATTCCTCCAGCCTTGAATATCTTACTTACACCCGCGACCTCCGCAGCAAACAGGATAGCGGGATGTACTTTCCCTTCCCGGTTCGGTGGCGTACATAATACGATCTCCTTGCATCCGGCGATACGTGCGGGCACTGCCAACATCAATACCGTGGAAAACAAAGGCGCCGTTCCGCCCGGAATATATAAACCGACTTTCTCGATCGCTACCACTTTCTGCCAACAAGTGACTCCCGGGGTAGTCTCCACTTTCTTTCCTTCGAAACGCTGTGAGGCATGGAACTTCTCGATATTCGCCTTTGCCGTACGAATCGCCTGTTTCAAGTCCTCAGCGACCAAGGCATCCGCTTCCCGCATCTCCTCTTCCGAGACTTGAAGGGAAGAAAGGAGCACTTTATCAAACTTTTCCTCATACGCTTTTACGGCAGTGTCACCCTGCTCGCGTACCTCGTCCAATACCGTACGGACCGTATCGAACAAGGTGGTTACATCTAATGCGGGACGTTTGATTAGTGAGCTCCATTCCTCACGTCCGGGATATTTTATAATCTCCATATTATACAATCATTTTCTCGATCGGAAGCACTAAGATACCTTCAGCCCCCAATGATTTTAGTTTACCAATAATTTCCCAGAAATGCTTCTCGGCGATCACGGATTGAACAGAGACCCATTCATCGTTTGCCAAAGGCGTTATGGTCGGGCTCTTCATACCGGGAAGCACCTCGATAATCTCATCCAGCTTTTCTTTCGGAGCGTTCAGCAACACGTACTTCTTGCCCTCGGCGACTTGAATCGCCTCGAAGCGGAATAGAAGCTCATCCAATATCTCCAGTTTCTCTTTGGATAGATTATTGTTAGCGATCAATAAAGCCTCACAAGGAAGGACTACCTCCACTTCTCTCAATTGATTGCTTACCAAAGTGCTACCGGAGCTTACGATATCAAAGATAGCGTCCGCCAAACCAATGCCCGGGGCGATTTCCACAGAGCCGCTGATTACATGAATATCCGCCTTCACGCCTCTCTCCTCTAAGAAAGACCGTAGGATCACGGGATAGGAAGTAGCGATCGTTTTTCCCTCAAACCATTCAGCTCCCTTATATTCCTCATCTTTGGGGATAGCTAAGGATAGACGGCACTTACTAAAGCCCAGACGCTTGATCAATTTCGCCTCTTGCCCTTTCTCCACGTACTCGTTCTCTCCGACAATACCAATATCCGCCACACCGTTAGCCACAGACTGAGGAATATCATCATCACGAAGGAATAATACCTCTACCGGAAAACCTTTTGCCGATAATAACAGAATGCGTTTGCCCCTGTTTAGTTTAATACCCGCTTCTTCAAGCAACATCATGGTCTCGTCGTACAGACGGCCCTTCGATTGTACCGCAATTCTCAACATAACTATATCTTATTTTTATATTATAAATATCAACAAAAAAGGCTTACCGCAAAACGGCAAGCCTTTATCTTTTTATCATGAGTACATACATACCATTCAGCCCACCGAACTATCGCCCGCTGTAATGATGATGGTGATGTAATGTAGTCGTTATTTTCATTTCTTTTGTTATTTACGTCGCAAAGTTACAATAATAATTGAAAGAACAAATATTTCTGACAAAATATTATCACAATATCTATATTACTTCAATCCGTTCTTACGAAGCAACTCTTCTATCTCTTTCAAGCTTATAGATTCACGCTCTGCTTTGTTTTCATAATCATCAATGAAAGAGGCATAATGCTTCCGCAAACGTTTCGCTTCCTTCTTAAAGGAGGCTAAGACTTCTATTCTATATTCCATCTCTCATTTCTTTTAAGAAATCTCTCGCTGATTGTTTCCTCCCGGCAATCATGTCTTTCAGCCCGGCATCAATCCCTGCCAAGATTTCTTCCTTGCTAATATATTCCGTTTCTTCCTCTTCGGCTTTTGTCCTAATTTTATTGTTCAGCTTTTTCAGATAGTTCTTCACACGGTTGAGCGTGTCTTTATCATCGATGCTTAACAATTCTTCGACCAAATCCATCTTTAGGCATTTTAGTTCCATTGCCGTCATACAAATACTCCTTTCTAATTAATTCGTTCTCAAGGACAAAGATGATGATTTACTTTAATACAAATGACTCGCTTGCTGCTTAATCTTATTGGAAAGCATCAAGGGGAGGTCCGGATGCGCGGTAAAAAACGCATCAACTTCTTCCCGAGCTTCCTTCGATGTATGGGCGGAAAGCAAGGAGCGAACCCAAGCGGTGGGGAAAAAGATATCGCCAGTCCGCTGTACTTCCGGCATCGCTTCCAAGGCCGGACGGATATAAGCGACCGACTCTTGTTCTCGTAGGCGATGGTTCAAATTAGCGAGAGCGGAAGAGGCCCATGGCTCCACCCTACGATTCCCGGCGATCAACAAGGACGCGAAGACACTGTCACGTTCCGCCTTGCGGGGCGATACGGATGGGGAGATAAATTGATACTCCTTCTTCCGGTCCGGATTCTGTATGCGGGATAATTGCGTAGCGATAATCTTATCCGCTTTTTCCGGCAAATGCATCGCCAGCATATAGGATAAGCCAATATAATCACTCTCGCTCAACGTACAATCTTTCGGAGCTTTCCGTTCCTGCCATAACGTATACAGACGTTGTACCGCCTCCTCTGAATCCGCTATCGAACGATACAAACGAAATGCCTGCAAGCGATGTTGGGATACGGGATTCGTTGTCACGATCTTCCACAAAGCCTCTTCCAACGGACAAGAATCCGACGGGAATATCCGCTGGCAATCTCCTAAATAGCTTAAAGCCATCGAGAACAATAAAGAATTAGACTCATTCGGTAAATACGCTAACATCTCTTCACGGAACCCTTGCGGAGAAATCGTTTTCCAACGAAGATTCTCATAAAGGGTAATCAGCAAAGATCCCTTCAACACCTCATCTTCCGATGAGCGAAGCACAGACCATAGACCGGAAGACTCCCCCTCTGTTATTTTAAAGAAGCCATAACCACGCCCATTTATATTCGGAAGAATGACACAATTTCCATTCGGAAGAAAACTTAATTTCATTCGGAAGGAATCAGAGTTTCCTTCGAGAGAAACCGGGATTTCTTCCGAATCCGTTCCACAGATCACCCGATAGGTTAATTCTTGCGGCCATTTTAAACCCCGGCCCAACGGATCACGCTGCTCTACGACCAACTCGCCGTCCTTAACCGAAGCCGTAATCTCCGGCATACCCTTCTGATTCACCCACACCTCACTCCAAGCGGCCAGATCCTCTTCCGTATATTTATTCAAGATACGGATCAAGCCCTCCCACGTAGCGTTCCCATACGCATAAGTAGTCAAGTACTCACGGATTCCCTGCTGGAAAGCGTCTTCTCCCAGAACACGTACCAACATCTCCATAATCACGGGAGATTTATCATAGATGATATTACCATATACCAAACCGGCGTTCCGCAAATTATCCAAATCTTGCTTGATCGGATTCGCACCTGACGTACGGTCTTCCGAATAAGACGCAGGAATATAATCCCGAATAAAATTCAACCGGTGATTCACGTCCGGATATAAAGGTTCTACGATACGGGAAGCGAAATAATTAGCGAAAACCTCTTTAGTCCATACATCATCAAACCATTTCATCGTTACATAATCGCCAAACCACATATGAGAGGTTTCATGCGCGATCAAGGCACTCCGGCTCAATCGCTCATTTAAGGTAGGATGCTCATCCAGAAACATCCGGCGATCCGTATATAAGGTAGCACCCGTATGTTCCATACCTCCATATTGGAAACCGGGTAAGATAATCACGTCATATTTAGCAAAAGGATAAGGAATACCAGTAAAGTCTTCCTGCCATTCCAACGCGTCGAACACCTCATCGGCAATGGCTGGGCATTGAGCGATTTTCTTCGGATCTGTCTCCCGATGATAAATAGAGATATCCCGTCCGTTCCGGGAATAAACCTCCCGAGTCAGTTCACCGGCCACGAATGAGAACAGGTAGGTACTAAGCGGTTCCGTCTCCTTGAAAGAAATACGATTCCGACCGGAGACGCCCGTACTATCCGTTTGCGTGATAGCGCTATTCGCCACGGCCTGCCAAGTGGAAGGAACTTCCAAGGTCAAGGTAAAAAGCGACTTCATATCCGGCTGGTCAAAACAAGGGAATACCGTACGTGCCCGGTCCGGAACCAATAACGTGTACAGGAACTCATCCCGTCGGTTCAAGGATTGATCCGCCGGAGTAAAAGCGATCGCTACCCGGTTCTCTCCCACCGCTACCCAATCTGAGGCTATCACGATATGCTCATCTTTCACCTCGTAGGGAATATCGCCTCCGTTCAAGGTTACGGATGTCACTTGCTCCTGTTCTCCGCGGAAATCAATAATAAGCGGCTGCTTCTCGTCTAATCGTAACGATAGCTCCACCTTTCCCCGGATCGCCTCGTCACGAGATTCCGGGATCGAGAAGAAAAGATTATAACGGACATCGGAGAAATGCTCCTTCCGGAATCGCGCCAGCTCAAGGCCCACACCGGGCCGGGACAAACCGGCCTCATCTTGTTTAACAGAGCTACAAGCAACCAGACCGGACAGTACGCAAGCTCCGATAAATACCTTTAGGTTCATATCTCGTAATTATTCTCTTAAGTATTCTGCTATACCCATAAAATTTCGTTCCAACAAATACATCTGGCTAGCCATAAACGTGAAAAAATCTCCCCAATGCGCTCGCCGATGCAAATCCAATCCTTCCTTTGCCACATAGATACGGGCCACTTGTCGGCCATTCTCACGGACAAAGCAAATATCCCAGATCAAGCCTTCGGGAAAATCCTGTTCCAAGGTCTCTTTATACCAAGTCAGGCGCTCAAACATTTCCAGACGTAAATCCTCGCTACGGTGGTTTACCTCAAGAATAACGTAAGCCCCTTGGCGGTTCGCGTCGAATTTCAACTCAACGCCCTTTACCTTCGTATCATATAATGTCCAAATTTTCTTACGCCCCCGCAAATAGGGTTGCACCTCACAAAAAGCGGCGAAGCTTTCCCAAAACTCCAATTTGAGATTCTTCAGTTCCTCCTTACTATACATTATTTATAAATGTCTTTCCTTGTTACCTTAACGATCTGTCCGAATTTGGAGAGTTTCTCCATATCCATACTCTTTGAATTACCGACTATCGCATATATCATTAAATGATCTTGTATATTCTCCTTATAAAAACGAAGGATATCCTCCATAGTCATCCGATCGATGACCTCCAGATAATCCTTGTTCGGATCGCTCTCGTACCCTTCACGCCGGAAACCGGCGATCTTCAAGGAAAGAGAGCGACTAGTAGGATATTCATTATTCACCCAATTACGAATCGTCTGCTTCACCGACTCCACCCGTTCCGGACGTTCCGGCATATCATGCACCAGATTTTCCAGCACTTCCATCGCATCGATCATCTTATCCGTCTGTGTAGCCAGTTTCATCACGAAACTAGCGGGCTTCTCCGATCGATTCAAAGGAGGATGTTTCAAACGGGCATTTACTTGATAAGCGAACGAACGAAACTCACGGATCTCCTGAAACATCAAAGATGACATATCCCCTCCGAAATAAGCGCTAAACAACCGGGAAATAGGACGATCCTCCTTAGCCTTCAACGGATCGATATACATATAGGCATAGATTATGCTTTGCGTGACATCCTCCATGTCCATGAAAAAGACAGTCGGCTTATCATACGTCATAAGATCACGAATATAGGGAGAGTTCGATGGAATACTTACCTCCTCCAAGGGTAAATGCAGCTTGATCTGCCGAGCGGCCTCCTCCGTAGACAATGTACCACAATAATGCAGGTTACAAGCGACCGAACGTACCTTACTGAAGGTGTCCAGCAACATCTTTCCTTTTAGTTTTTTGATTTCAGCGAACGATAATTTGGTCAAATAACGGGATTGCTCCCCAAATTTGACTTTCTCTAACAGCATATCGGCTACGTTCTCGCTGGAATTGAACAACGATTTCTCCGTTACCTTCGCCTCGTCCACAATCTGCCGTAACTTCTTGTCATCTGGCTTGGCGTGCCGCAAGAAATCGCCGACCAAAGCCATTGTTTGGGTAAAATGCCCATCAAAACCATTCACCACCACCAGAAACTCAGAATCCGTGGAATCAAAAGTCAATGTACTACCAAGTTCCTGCAATTTACCCCGAAAGACCTCAAAAGACATCGATTCCGTCGCTACGAAAGGTAGATAAGCGGACAATTTATCAAGATCACGAAGCTCCAACTGCCCCACTCCATAAGATAGTGTCAGCGAGAATATATCATTTACGGAATTATGAGTCTTATACAACGTGACAAGCGGACGCAAGGATACGACCTCGGCGTCTTTCTCAAAATCGAGAAAATGCGGTTTCAATTCTTGTACGGGTATCTTTTCCAGACGTTCCACATAAGCGGAGGAAGCATCGGAGTTCTTCGGTATAATCGGTGAATAATCCGGCTTGGGTAAGATCGTTTTTGGATAGCGTCCGGTCTTCTTCGTGACGTACATATAATTCTCCGTAAAATATTTCTTGGCGACCTCAATCACGTCTTCTCTCGACAAGGCATCGATACGGGTAACCTCATCCAAATAATCCTGCCAGCTTTTCCCTTGAGAGAAAATACGCATCATCACCTCGGCCCTTGAGTTTATGTCTTCCAATTTGGAGGCATATTCACGTTTCTGTTCCAATTTCAAGCTTTGGAACATCTCATCGCTAAAATCCCCCTCCTTAATACGGTTGATTTGTTTCCATACTAATTTCTCAGCTGCCGCATAGGTCTGGAAAAAGAACTTCGGAAATACCAACAAACCTAATATTCCAGCCTCATTCATACTTTGGTTAACCGCCATCGCACCCATCACCTTATGATCTACCGTCAGCTTATCCAAAAATCCCGTACCATTGGAGTTATTCAATAAAGATACGGCGATATTGAGCGCAACTTGATCCGGATGATTCGCAGGAACTCCCCGGAATCCCAATGCCATAATTTTCACGAAAGGCATAGGAATACGTACGCTCACTTTTTCCCGCCCCTCGAATGGTGGAAGCGCAACGATATCCCGGTGGGGCGGCTTCCCTTTTCGTATCCGTGAAAAAGTAGATTCCAAGATTGGCAAGACCTCCTCCGTATCGAAATCCCCGCTTAAGATCAATCCCATATTGGAAGCGACATAGTATTTCTCGAAGAACCGGCGCATCTCCGAAAGACGGGGATTCTTCAAGTTCTCCGCACTTCCGATAATCGGATACGCATACGGATGCGGATAGAAATAACGCTCTGTCAATTTCTCGATGGCGACGCTAGCCATCGTGTCCCCATACATGTTCTTTTCCTCATAGACCGTCTCCAGCTCACTCTGGAAAAGACGAAATACGGGATTTACCAAACGCTCACTATTGATCTCGGCCCATTGGGAGATATATTGCGGAGAGAATGTATTGAAATATAATGTATAGTCGTAAGAAGTCCCGGCATTCAACTTCGTACCACCGAAACGAGAGATCAACCGGTCGAACTCGTTCGGTATTACATACTCAGCGGCACGTACGCTCAGGTCGTTAATGATTTGCTGCAAATGGGCGCGCATCTTGGGATCCTCGGTATCCGCCAAAGCGTCATATTTCTCGGCGATAATGTCCAGCAAGACTTTCTCGGACTCATAGTCGATCGTCCCGATCTTATCCGTTCCTTTAAACATCATATGCTCGAAATAATGCGCGATACCTGTGTTTGGGGAATCTTTAGCTCCGGCTTTTACGACTACGGCTCCGAATATCTTAGGTTGGCTATGGTCCTCATTCAACCATACCGTCAAATCATTACTTAATTTATGCTCTCGTACCTGTAGAAAATCTGAGGTTGACAACAGAGATCTCATGGAATCCATTTAAGTTTATATTATTTCACAAAGATACATTTTTCAATTGGATTAATACGCTTACATTTACAAGCAATCTTAACAAAAGGGCAAATTTAACGTAGGATTGAACCTATTTTTAAGAGTAGTGTTATATCAAAAAACGATTATTATGATAAATTTAGGTAGTTGGATGAACAAAGTCCTCACCGGATGGGGTGTAGACGAGAAAATAGCGAACACATTTGACGAGGCGATCATCGCCATCTTACTAGTGGCGGTCGCTATCGGATTAGATTATTTATGCCAAGCTATTTTTGTCGGAGGGGTACGTAGTATCGTTAAGCATACGCATTATAAATGGGATACGTTATTAATTAAACGTAAGGTCGTACATTATCTCGTACATACGATTCCCGGCATTTTAGTATATGCTTTGCTCCCGATGGCTTTTATCCGAGGAAAGGAATTATTATTCATTTCCCAGAAGATTTGCGCGGTCTATATCATATTTTCCCTGCTGTTAGCGCTCAACGGTCTTCTCTTAATGATGTTGGATTTGTTTAACCAACAGGAGAAAATGAAAAACAGGCCGATGAAAGGCTTTATACAAGTATTACAAGTGCTTGTTTTCTTCGTTGGCGGCATTGTCATTATAGCAATTCTCGTCAATAAATCCCCGGCTACCCTTTTCGCCGGATTAGGTGCGTCGGCAGCTATTCTTATGTTGGTATTTAAAGATAGCATATTAGGTTTCGTGGCAGGTATACAGCTTTCGGCGAATGATATGTTGCGACCCGGCGACTGGATCACGATGCCTTCTGCCAACGCGAACGGTATTGTTCAAGAAATAACCCTAAACACCGTGAAAGTTCAGAACTTCGATAATACGATCTCAACAATCCCGCCTTATAATCTAGTAAATAGTTCTTTCCAAAACTGGCGCGGAATGGTTGAGTCTGGAGGACGTAGGGTTATGAAGTCCATTTATCTCGATTTGAATACGATCAAGTTCTGTACACCAGAGATGCTAGATACATTCCGCAAGGAAATTCCTTTATTAGCGGATTACCAACCGGATAAGGATGTAGTACCTACAAACTCCCAAGTATTCCGTGTATATGTAGAGCGTTATCTGACAAGTCTTCCTGTCGTAAATCAAGATTTGGATTTAATTATCAGTCAACTTCAATCCACGGAATATGGTGTTCCCGTCCAGATTTATTTCTTCTCCCGGAATAAAATATGGAAAGAATATGAACGGATCCAGTCGGATATATTCGACCATTTCTTCGCTATGATTCCTAAATTTGAATTGAAAGTATATCAATATTCAGACTAAAGTACGTGTTCGGATTATTTTTCCTATCTTCGTCTCCGGATTGTCTACTTAAAGTTTAAAATCGTATTTATGAGCAAGATACAAGAATGGGTATATAATTTATTAGTTCAAATGGGGTTGATAAGCGAAAATTCCAGTTACCTAGACAATATAGTGATCTTATTACTTATTATAGCCGTCACCGTTGGGATCGATTATAGTTGCCGGTATATTTTCCTTGGTATGTTCAAACGATTAGCGAGGAAGACGAAAAATCAACTGGACGATTTAATCGTGGATCGTAAGATCATCAATAAGATGATGCATATGATCCCGGCCATATTGATTTATATATTGTTACCATTCGCCTTCTCAGCCGAAGAGACACCGAAGATTTTAATATTGCTCCAAAAACTTTGTCAGATTTATATCATAGCGGTTTCTTTAAGGTTTATAAACGCTTCCTTAAATCTGATCCACGAGATCTATAATAAAAAAGATTCCTTTAAGAACAAGCCGTTAAAAGGCTTCATACAGATCTTGCAGGTTACGGTTTTCTTTATTGGAGTGATATTGATTATCAGTATTCTTATCAATAAATCCCCAGTTTCTTTACTGGCCGGATTGGGTGCGTCTGCCGCTATCTTGATGTTGGTCTTTAAGGATACGATCTTAGGTTTCGTTGCCGGCATCCAATTATCCGCCAATGATATGCTCCGGGCCGGGGACTGGATCACGATGAGTAAATATGGTGCGGACGGCACGGTTATCGAGGTGACATTGAACGCCGTGAAAGTAAGAAACTTTGACAATACCATTACGACCATCCCTCCTTACGCCTTAGTAAGCGACGCTTTCCAAAACTGGAGAGGTATGAGCGAATCCCCGGGCCGCCGTATCAAGCGCTCTATCAATATCGATATGAACAGCGTACATTTTTGTACCCCGAAAATGCTAGAGAAATTTCGTAAGATCTCTCTTATCACGGATTACATCGACGGAAAAGAACAGGAATTATATGAATACAATGAAGAGCATCATATCGATAGTTCCATTTGGGTGAACGGACGTAGACAAACAAATCTGGGTGTCTTCCGTGCTTATCTCGTACGTTACCTAAGAAGCCTCCCGGAGGTAAGTAAGGAATTAGTCTGCATGGTAAGGCATCTACAACCGACTGATACAGGTATTCCCATCGAACTTTATTGCTTCTCATCCAATAAGGTATGGGTCGAATATGAAGGAATCCAAGCGGATATATTCGACCATGTACTTGCGGTAATACCGGAGTTCGGACTAAGCGTATTCCAAAATGTATCCGGGGCGGATTTGAGGAATATTATCATTAAACAACCTTTGTAGATAAATTGAGGCAAAAAACAGCAGAGATGGAAAAGATTAGAAAAATATCGAAAGAACAAGTAGTAATGGCTTTTGTTGCCACCTGCATTGAAACAACAGCAAGGCAACTGAATACCAATTACAATGAGATATACCAAAGAATGGAACGGGTGGGGATGATAGAGAATTATATCTTACCCAACTATGAGCCGTTGCACAGCGAAAGCCGTGAAGTATTGGCTGAACGTTTGATTGAATGTTTAAAAAATTGGGAGAACAAAAAATGAATGAAATAACGGTATATCATGGAAGTACAGAGAAGGTAGAAAATCCAATTTGTAGATTTGGACGAAAACATTTGGATTTCGGACAGGGATTCTATGTGACTAATCTGCGTGAACAGGCAGTCGCTTGGGCAAACAACACGGCAAGAAACAGGAAAACACCCGCCCTACTCAACAGATATAAGTTAGAAAGAGAGACTATTCTCAAGAATTACAAATGCAAAATGTTCAAGGCATACGATGAAGAATGGTTGGAGTTTATCGCAGGAAATCGCTCCGGGCTGGATTTGGCAAAGGAGTTTGATTATGTGGAAGGCGGTGTGGCAAATGACCGTGTTATCGATACCATAAATCTTTACATGGCAGGATTGATACCCATTGAGATCGCATTGGAAGAACTGTCCAAACACCAACCCAACAATCAAATGTGTATTCTGAATCAAGATATAATCAACAAACATCTCCGATATGATAGAACAGAAAAGTTATAATAACCCAATGAAATCACCGATAATTCAAGAAATCATAATGAGTAATCGAATCGGTGCCATTACCATCATTCTGGCAGAACGTTTGAATATAAGCAGTGTGAGAGCCTTGAAGTTGTTTTACGAGAGCGAAACCTGTAGCAAACTACACGACAAATCGACCGGCCTCTATCTGTACGGAGACTTGTATGTAGCGGATGAGTTTATGCGCGAAATGGAGAACAAGCAATAACAGCATGCGAAACCGTCAATAAGAGGCTCTCCAAGTGAATAACTAACCGCTTCCCAACTCGTAAGCTTACGGCTACCCCCAGCCGTTAGTTATTGATAAGACGAAGTACAGCCGAGTATTGGCTTTCTTGTATCTTGATTGGCACATACGCAAACATAAGTACCTGTTTATCCGTTTCCATACAATTTAATGCGTGTTAATGCGTGCGAATGCGGTTGCCCAATCATATATCAGCGGAATGACGAGTTCGCCTTTTTGATTAACGAATCCATACTTCCCTCCTTTGATCACCTTAACCATGTCATGATGGAGAGTCCCAACAATATCGTATTGACTTTTCAGTTTACTAATCAGATTCTTTTCCTTGTTGGATATTATCTTTTTCATTGTCTTTCGTTTTTCTGTTTATTTTTATACGTTCATACTCTCCTTGTATCGGCATAAATACTTTACCACCCACTTGAATGAAAGAAGTCGGTTCCGTACTGCTAATCAGTCAAATCCTATCACTCAGCTTCTCCACGACGTATTCGATCCCTACGACCAACATAAACGCCAAGCAGAAAAACAGGATGCGACTACCGAACACGTCTATCCCATTAGTGAGAAACGAATGAGATTGCAATAACACCTCTACCATCCCGCGGTCATAGGCTCTTCCGGCATTTTCCAATGACATCAGCCGTAGAAGGGGAAACTCTACGCACATATTATAAGCGATACGAGCGATAGCGACAAAAAGGGATATTCCCAATATAACGCTTAGGGAATATCCCATACTTTGCAGATATTTCACCATTGGATAACGTTCTAAGAATATCGATCTCTTATTACGCATAAGGGCACATTCCAAAGAAGACTCTAACTTCAACAAATGATTCTCACGCAATGTAGACAACATCCAACAACTCTCTTTCCCGATTTCCTGGCGCGGAAAACTCGTCAAATGACCTATCAACGCCAGCTCTTCAAACAAGGTTGAGCCGTCCACCCCGAAGTCCATCTCTATACCAGTCTCCCGCATAAACAAATCAGTCAACAAATCATAGCTATCAAGCAGTGACAGATTGAAAAAAGTTCGCTTCGTTTTCCGCTGCCACCAATAAGCCCCTAAAGTCTGCTTATAGTAAAACGTAGCCGCCAGCAAAGAGTCCAAGACCTCAGTGACTTTATAACCCGATTTATCTTTAGACAAATCCGTACAAGCTTCCTCAAAAACTTTCCGATACTCTTTTAGAGGCATGAAACCTTGCAGATACTCCAACGTGTTCAAGAAGAAATAGGATATAAGGCTCAAATACTCCGGGGTTTCCTCTAGTTGGGTAATATCATATACCCGCTCTTTCATTTTTCGTATATTCATAACCTTTCTACCTATTGATTTCATATCTTAAACTACGTGTCAAACTAAACAAATGTCGATACTGAAAAGAATATCTCCAACGCTCCACCTCCAACGCCCGGACACACAGCTGCGGATGAGAATAAAAAGCCGTATGATACCCTTGCTGCAAACGATTCCATAAAGAAGACTTACGAAACTCCTCATAAGCTCTTCCCTGCCGGATCAGATTATCCCGTTTATCGCTCTTCAATCCGGAAGCGAGCTTGGCAAGGGCTGATTGAAACACCTCCTCTCCTACCAAGACCGAGGCACATCGGTCAGCGGACAACTCGCTTTTTCGGCTCCAATATTGCAACGCCCCATATATCGGCAAGAACAAACCTTTATGTATCAAACCGAATAAGTATCCGGCTTCTTCCAATGTAATCAGAATGGTTTTATATAACACATGCTTACAAAGGATATGGCCACACTCATGCCCTATGACGGATTTGAGTTCTTCACGATCCAGATGCTCGATCAATCCGCTAGAAAGGGCAATAAACGTAGAGGTCTCGCCATACGTATAAGCATTCATATAAGGAGAGTTATAGATATACAATTCCGGTTCCCGAATGCCGAGCTTTTTAACCAGTTCTTGAAAATCATGATACAATACCGGGTAATTCCAAGCATCGACCCGTATCATATTTCCCAAATTCTCTCCGCGGAATTGTTTTTCAAATCCGAACTTCATGAAACAGGCAATCGCTTTCTCCAATCCGGGAATCCCTTTAATCGCCTTGATCGCTTTCGCATCTTCCGGATGTATGATGTCTTTCGCTTCCATAATAGATCAGGCCGTTAAAACCCTCCAAGAGGATTGATTATACACTGAACGCATATAAGCGATTTGGATCACGCAAGGGATTGTCACCCGATAAGCCGGAGAGGATAAATCGTAAGCCGTCCAACCAGCAGTCAAAGCCCATCCGAAAGGACCGGAGAAAACAGAAGCCACTTTTCCAAGCGTGTTTCTACCAGCAAACCACAGTCCATGCCCCAACATCATGCGGGAAACCATATTGGCCGTGTACAACGCTATCTTAGATGCGAAAACTTCACCTCCTTTCCGTATAAGAAGTTGTACGGCTGCCAACGTGCATTGTTTCTGTAAATCTTTCGTCGGAATCTCCAAAGCCGCAGCCAACTCACCCAACTCTTTCGTATCCATGCGTCCAACCGCATCCGCAAACATCTTCCGCAACAGACGTTCTTCCACAGCCTCAATGGCTTCATGCTCCGAATAATCCACCCGCATCTTTTTACATACATCCCGCACGATCTCCCGATACGGAACTCCATACCCCCGGCAACAGTTCACAATCGTGTTCCCTCCATACCGTTGAAGCTCGTTAGCAACCTCTCGCCACATATTCCGCATATTATCCGGATAGTTGCACAAATAAGCATCCGTATCCGTCAATTGTTCAGCCATGCGGATTTCCCCTTTCGCATCATGCGTCAAATAATCCGCCAATGTCTTTAAATCTTCATTCCGGCATTCCGCCAAGAATTGTAGGTCTTTGTCGTATCGCATATCTTTCCTGCTTATTGATTATGGGGGCAAAGGAAAGATGGGGGACGGACAAAAGGTGTCCGATTATACAGCAAAGACTTTTTGAGGACAATATTATCAATCATAACATTGTCGAATCTTCAGAATTCACATAATCAATAAACTCACCAGTTGTTGTGTATGGTAAATTGATCTTAAAAAAATCAGCCAACATATTTACACATTCATTAATAGAATCTATATTGTTCATTTTAATTCCATCCGATATATTTTCTTTTATACGTGAAAATTGCAAATATTGAGATCGCATAGTTTCAATAGCTGAAACATTCATTGTATGCTCAGCCAATTTGATATCGTTGACTCGTTCCGCAAAAATATCATCAATACGTTTTTGACGTTTTTCTGCTTTTGCATTAAACAAATCCATCTTATCAAGCATTGTCATAAATATTACAGATGCGATGCCAGATAACATAGTAGATAAAACTATTGACCATGGTTCAAGAATAGATAGTTTATTCATCAAAGATTCAAGTCCTATTCCACAAATAGCAATAACACCTCCACCTACAATCTTAATAATAGCATCTCCTTTTTCTGCTAAAGACATCTGTTCAGAATCTTTACCAAACAAAACTTTACCTGATTGCATCAGTATATTCATGCCTTCTTTTATTAATTTAAGAAATTGTCTAAAAATACCAACAAATAGACTTATAAATCCTTCTATAAGAGAAGATACAAATCCTTTGATAAAATCCCATAAGCTATTTCCAAAAAATGCCTTAATATTTTTTAGCACATAAGATTTAACTCGGCTAAATCTTATTTCAAAAGCATCTTTAACAGAAGTCGCTTCCACTCCACCTTTCAATCCATTTTTTACAATATCAGATATTTCATAGTATAGAGGCTTAATTATAAATAATATGACATTTCCTATTAAATAGTCTTTGGATTGCTTTATCGCTTGTGTAGAGAAAACCTTTCCAGTTTGCTTCGCAGCAGTAATATAAATAGTTTTTTTTGCTTCCTTCTCCATCTTTAGCATATTTTCTTTTACCTCCTCAGATAATCCAAGATTAGGTCGCCCTTCTTTTTCTCGTTGTCTCTGATCTTCAACAAATTCAGTATTTGTCATCTTTATTTTCCCACCTTGACCAGGAGCTCCAACACCTCTATTTATCCTTGCTGATGTAAGAGCATAATTTGTCTCATCATTTGCGATTTTTTTTATATCTTCATCTGTTAATGTATAAATATTTTTTAGATTATCATGTATTACTTTTAACGGAACTATATGATCCACTTCTGCTTGATGATCATGCTTGTATTTTTCAATATTTCTTCGTCCATCAGGATTCTTTTGTAATTGATATACATTTTTCTCACCAGTATATTCATCTTTAGCATTGATTCGTCCACCATTATTTGAAAATATCTTCTCTTTATATGCATTTAATTTATCTCTATCTTCATATAAATCTCTTCTATTAGTTTGAGAAGGTTGATTACTTGATTGCTTAAAATCATTTATAATTTTCCATTCTATATAACCATCAATAGTTATTATATTTGTCTCAATTTGTGCATATGAAAAATTTTGACATTCTAATACCAATCTTGAAGCAGTAAGGCCTTTCTTTCGAAGTTTTCGAGTAACAGATGAACATTCTAAAAAACCATCAATGACTGATGTGAATACAGGAATAATAATCTGCTTTTCCATGCTTTCTTGAGATTGAAATTCCTTATACACTTCATCTATGATAGATTTTGTACTTTCTTTATTATACAATTCTATTTGCTGCAAAGTAGAAACTAATTCTAAAGGCGAAACACTTCTTAGTTTATTATCTAAATTTTGTCTTTCTAAAGCATTCATATTATACCGCATTATATAATTCGTTTACTTGTTCGTAGTATTCTCTCATAACATTTGAAATTGATTCAGAAGAAGCATCAACTGTAATCTTTGTTTCAACCATTTTTTTCATTATCAAACTAATTGAAAACATTACTTTGATTTCTTTTTGTTGTACTAATGGTAACTTATCAATAGTCATTTTTGAATAATGCGAAAAATTTCCATTTAAAGCTTGACTAATCAATAAAAAGTGAATAGAATTATCCAATCTATTCATCAAAACAGAGTACAGATCTATTAATGAATTAAAATAATCTGCCGTTTGTTCTGTTGCCTTTTGTATACAACATAAGCGTGCAATTTCCGAGTCCATTTTACAAGATTCTTCTTTTAATCTGAATTCCTCTTCCTCTACTTTCTTTAGTGACTCTTTAGCCTTAAATCTTGTTTTAAATCCCAATGAAAGTAAAGCCTGTAAGTTTGATTTTATAGGATTATTATCAAAGTCGATTAGAAATAAATCCTCTCTATTTTTTATACCATCAGCTGTAAAAGTTGAATACGGGAAACTCTCTTTTATAAAGATGTCAGAAATAATAACTTTTTTTATGCGCTGTATTTTTTTTGCAAATCTCGGAAACAAATTGAGTTTTATATCAATCTTAGATTCATTAATGGATTGGATATGTAAATTGATTTTATCAAACAGCTCATTTGTTTTTCGTTTGTACTCATCTTTTTTCTTGGAATAATGTGTCTGTAACTCCTCATACATTCGTTTTGCTTTTTGAAAATTGCCTCTTCCAGTAAAAGCATTTATTGGCCAAATAATTATTTTGTATAATGACTTAAACAAGGATATAAACCATGTTATACCTGTTATATCCATAAGTTTTTTTAAATACCAAACCAAAATATTCATATTGTCTAAATTCTATTTTTAAACTATAATAACTTATTACCTTTAATGTCAAACCTTATTTTATTCCTTTTGTATTTCCCTTTCATATATCTATACTCTATTCTATTTCGAACTTGTCCATTTGTATAATATGATTGTAATATTATAAGATTTCCTAGATCATCATAACTTTTAGTTAGAAAGATAATACCCCTGTGATACTTCACTTCGTATATTTTTATTCCTTGACTATTTTTCATTATAGAATTCACTATTCTATCTGCAATATAAAAATTATATATTACATTTCCAGATTCTTCGTCTGGAATCACTATTACTCTCTTCCTTTTGTAATAAAGGAAGATGATTGTAACGCACACGGAAATTAAAAGAAAAAATACTATCCACATTAACATTTTTATAAGATAAAATTTTAATAAAAAGCGCAAGCCCATCGCTCCATATCTGACTTAGAGGTATCGGCAAACACCCACTCACCAAGATAATAGAGCAACAGCTCACGCCTATATCGTATGTATGGAAACTGGGCGGTTCCTTTATATATACAATCCAGCATGAGCGTTTGTTGCCTATCATTCCCTAGTGAGTAAAATTTTGCCGATTTCCTAAGTCGGGAATAATATCGTAAACGCTTTTTTGCTTCTTTTATATCCTCCGCCGGGCTTTCCTCGCTTGGAAGTCGTAGCAGATTGGCACAAATGTAGCAATCTTATTTGATTCATAACCTTTTTCTCCTATATTTTTGCGATGTTCTCTTATTCTATATTCTGATAGCGCAAAAGAACCGGGGAGATGAGACAAAAACTGTCCGAGGCAGAGACAATTTTGATTGTATTCTCTTTCAGAAGTCTGTTTTTCGCAGGATTCATAGGTAAGGCATCCGTCTTGCCAAGGGAAGTCAATGGAATACGAAGGGTTTCTCTATGGGATACAGAGGGTTTCTCTATGGGTTTTCAAGCCTTGGCCGGTAGTGGGGCAATTGTACGTTATTCGGTCTTCATCCAGACTTGCTGAATATACCTACCCTATCCCCGCAAAACCTTTTTCTTTTGCAGGTCTTGCAAGGGGTACCCATCCACATGCCATCAAATTGCTCCACGGCTTCGGACACCAAGTCTGCCTCCGAAGTCAAGATACCGGCCTCGAAGTTTCGATGATCCTTTCCTTTCATACCGAAAGCGGCCCCTGTCAAATTAGCGGAGCCGATATAGGCCAGCTCCAAATCAAATATCAAGATCTTAAAATGTACCCGAGGACATAAAACCCGCTCCATCCTGCTCCATAACAACGGATACTTATCGAAATCATCCCGAAAGTTCTTTCCCGGTTCTTTCGCATGGATCAAGCGAATCTCTATACCCTCTTTCACTTTCAGCTCCAGAAGCTTCAGCAAAGGTACCGCCTCTTTTCCCTCTTTGATATAAAGATCCTTCAGATCTGCCGTCCCGATCCAAAGCGTACGTCTTACTTGTCGAATCGCCTCTACAAGAAGATCGTAGTGTTAAAATACCTATACTTGGAACTTCAAATTATCGCAGATTACCATATCTCTCTTATTTGATGTTTTCAACTTTATCAACCTTTCGCAAACTGTTCAAGAACTCAATGACCTCTTTCCTCTTTTTAAGGGTCGCTATATCTCCATTTTTGCAATCTTCGATCTCTTTCGATTCCCAGATAACATCATAATCCATAGGGTTACCGCACTCATCCAAATGTGAAGCTGAATAAAAAGATTAGAGAAGACAAAAACTGTCCGAGAACGGATAAAAAGATAAGCCAATGAATGAAGAAACAGGCGATTCCGCTTCGCAAATTTATCCATTATAAAAATTCTGCAATTCAAAATTTTCACTACCTTTGCTTCCAAATAAAGCAAGATGAGAATAGTATCACATAAGAAATTGAAGGAGTTTTATGAGATGAGCGGAAACGAGGATTCTCGTGTGGCTCTTGAACGTTGGTACGATGTGGTAGATAAAGCTTCTTGGAGAAACTTTTCGGAGATAAAGGTTGATTTCCCCGCTACTGATTATGTAGGCAACCAGCATTATGTGTTCAATATAAAAGGTAATAATTATCGTCTTGTTGTCGTTGTAAAATTTACAATAGGGTATGTATTCATACGCTGGGTTGGCACCCATAGGGAATACGATAAGATAGATTGTTCAACCATTTAAATATAACAATTATGGATTCAATAAGCAAGGAACAATATGAATTCGCTCAAGCAAGGATAGAGGAATTGTTGCCGTTGGTAAATGATAACACGCCGGCGAACGACAGAAACGCGGTTGAACTTACGATGATGTCTGATATAGTGATCGCTTACGAAAAAAAGCACTATCCCATAGGTAAGCCGACGGTCGCTGAACTGATAGGGTTGTCCATCGAGGAAAAGGGGATTACCCAGAAACAATTGGCAAGTGAGTTAGGGGTTAGCCCGTCACGGGTGAATGACTATATCTCCGGTCGTTCAGAGCCTACACTGAAAATAGCCCGCTTGCTTTGTCGGGTTTTGAATATATCTCCGGCCGCAATGTTGGGATATTAAAACCTTTGTCTTTTACAGGTCTTGCAAGGGGTACTTACTTTGCCCAAGGATATATACTTACTTTGCCAACGCAGTATATATTACTTTGCCAAGTAAGTATATCTTCTCCTAGGAACCTATATACGGTTCGGATTCAATCCCCGTCGGGTATCTCCTCCATCCGCACCAACTCGTGCCCGCAGAACTGCATCACGATACGGTGTAGCTCCGTGTCTTGTATCAATTGGCGGACACGGGGAGCGGCGGCATACCGATGGATCTGCTCAACCGTCTCTTGCCATTGCTGGTTGGCCTTCGCTTCGCTATCCTTGGAAGATAGGTATTTCATTTCGATAATGTAGCTATGAGCCACCTCATAATGGCGTAAGTCCGGCATCAGGAACAGGTCGCAGAAACCATGGTTCAGCTCCAATTCCGGAGCCAGTAGGTAGTAAGAGTTGATGCTCAGGTAGGCGGTAAAGAAACCTTGGAGGTTGCGCTCGCCCTCGATGGCACTGCGGACGGAGGAGTTCTCCTTATACGATTGGGCGATAAACGACAAGGCCTCTTGCCATTGCCCGTCGAAAGCCATGGCATCATAGATATCCCTCAGGTAATCCAGATTGATGTGGCGGTTTGTTTGATATTCTTCCAATGAGAATTCATATATTGCTTGCGCACGTTATTATTGGGAATGCCCAACACAAGCCGGTCTCCACGGGTACCTGTGATCGTCAGCATACCGATGCAGAATAGCAAGCTGGGGAAGATCTCCGGGTTCGCTATCTCTGAGGCGGGGAATGTCGTGGCCAAGGTGGTAACGATCTGCCCCTCGTCGGTAATCTTCCGCAGAACGCCTTTCCGGTTACCATCCAGCTTGTCCAATTGAATGAGCTTCTTCATCTTGTTGTAATCCGTGCGGGTATTCGGGTCGATCATCTGTTTGGGTGCCCCGCCTAGATTGATATAATGACGGAGATAATAAAGAACCATATCGCAATTGAACATCTTCGGGTCTCGTTTAAAGCTTTCTTCAGCGAAGCAATAATTATCGTACCAAGGTTTCATGTCCTCGATCATCGCTTCTATGTCCGTGTCCGCCGGCAACTCCCCGGCTGTTTTATAATAAAGAAGCATCTCACTCACATCTTCCTCACTGAAGCCCAGCATCTTGTTAAAACGGTGATCCGTGCTGATGTTCCATCCGATGTTGAAACCACTGGTCAGGTCGTCCAACGTGACAGGGCTGACTCCCGTCATGAAGATACGGTCGAACATGCCTTTATACAGTTTGAAATGATCCCGATAGAAACCGCTGGCATGGGTCAAGGCTTGATAAACCTCGTTACCTTGCTCATTCAACACCACATTCGTGAAGTTATCATACTCGTCAATGATAAGGTAGAGCAAATAGTTGTTCTTCTTTGCCTCAATATCTATTTTCGTCAATTTATCGGCAGCTGAATCCGTATGGAAAAACTCTTCTTGCAATTCCTCGGAATAATAACCCGCATACGTACGCATAAAATCGTTCAACACCGCACAACAATACCGGTTGAAATTCTCTTCCAACGTCCTGCTTCCCGCGTTTGCCCTAGAGAAGTCGAAAAAAAGCACTTGATATTTTCCCTGCAAAGGAGTAGGATGACTTCCGATCCACAGGTTCCCGAAGCGTTTCTCGAAGTTGTCTTTTTGCGACAGGTCGTAATACGCACGCAACATGCTCAAGAAGATACTTTTCCCGAAACGGCGCGGACGGATGAAAAACAGGCTATCCGGTTGATCCTCCAACAAGGGCAGGTACATCGTCTTGTCTACATAATACTGGTTCCGCTCCACCACGTCCACGAAGTTGGAAACTCCATACGGTATTCTTTTTGCCTTTTCCATCGCTTTGCCCTTTTATAGAATGATTATACAGATTACAAATATACGTTTATTCAACGGATTTCGCCTTATCATTGTTTTGGGAAAATGATTTTGTGGGAACATTTAAGTTCTCATCCCCTTTGTCTGTATATCTGATGCCAACAGTTTATTCTCAAATGTCGTTTTTAGAGTGTTGAGGCTACTTGATTCGGTTACACCTACAAACAAAATCTGTTCTGATATTTCGCAAATGTATCTGTTGCGTGCCAAAGCTGTGGTTCTTGATTGGCGTGTAGCATTGCTGACAGATATTATAAGCAGGCGGTTTTGTTCCATCGGTGCTTGCAATTCAGCAGGAATGACTTTATACATCTTTCGAGCAAGAACAATGATAATGGGTTGTGTGCCCTTCAATAGGAAATGAAGCACATCCTGCTCTAACTTACTGCTGAATCCACTAATCACGCACTCTCCGTGCCTGCGCATTTCCGTTGCCCAGTCATAGCATTTCAGTACAGTTTCAGAAGAAATGGTGCTTGATGCCAGAAAAGCTGTCTTTTTCAGCTTCAGCAGTTCTTTATTTCCAAGAAATTGTACGTTCATTCCCGTTCTACAATTACTTCAGTTCATTTTCTATATCTTCAATACTTGGTAATGTACCTTTGAAATTTGTCGGATATAGTTTTGATAATTCGTATTCAGAAATACCTATCGGTTGGTTGGATGACTCCAAAGCATATTGAGCTAACACATTATCCTTTGACTTGCATATCAGAAGCCCCAATGTGGGATTGTCCATATCCTTTTTCAATATATGATTTGCTGCGGCCACATATGTACCTAATTGTCCGATATATTCCGAATCAAACTTACCTGTCTTTATTTCTACAACAACATAGCAACGTAGATTCAGGTTGTAGAATAGCATATCTATAAACTTTTCAGTCTGTCCTATAACAATGCGGTATTCACGCCCCATATAGGCAAATCCCGTTCCAAGTTCCAATAGAAAATCACGGATATTAATTTCCAGCGCATCTTTCAACTCCTTTTCCCGATGCCCTTCTGTCATGGCAAGGAAATCAAATTTATACGGGTCCTTAGTCATTTCCTGTGCAAGATCACTTTGCGGTGCGGGAAGTGAAGTCTTAAAGTTGCTTATGGCTTTGCCCTGTCGTTCATAAAGGTCTGTATCCATGAAGTTTAATAGTATGTTTCTGCTCCATCCATTTTCGAGTGTTTTTTTTACGAAGAACATTGCTTTTTCTGGAGCATTGAAGAATTTGTCTATTATATATCTGTGGTGTCCCCACGGAATACGCCAGATTGCACTCTCTTGTAATTCACCCACAGCTTGTGGGTGAATTGTAAAGTGTTTGTTGTAAAGCGTATAGAATCTTTTGGCATATCCTATACTTGTTTCTGACAATCCTTTAATCCCTGGTAATTTTACTTGCAAATCGGCACTTACATATTTTAGGATTTTTTCTCCCCACCGGCTTTCAGCCTTTAATGTTACAATGTCTTTTCCTAAAGACCAATAAAACTGTAGCATCTCACTATTAACATGAGTTGCCGCCTTTATTTGACTACGTCTATACCTTTGACTGAGTTCCTCAATCCATGATGCGTAATCTTTATCTATTCTTACTAATTGGCTCATAACCTAATTTTGTTTTATTATTTAACGCTTGGCCTGTTGGCGTTATTGTGATATGCCGTTATCTCTTCGTTGAAAATTACCCGTTGGCGGAATTAATTTAGTGCGTACTTAATTAATTCCGCCAACGGGGTTGTTTATAGAAGTTTCAATATTCCTATGAGATATTCAAGGCAAATACTTATTTTTTGGAATGGTGGAGTGGAACTATTAAAGCTTGAGATTATTCTTAAATAATTTAACAATATAGAAGGGTTATAGCTTTTGGTAGTTAGCTCAAGAATATCTCTTGAATATTTAATCCAGGCATCACATATCAAATCCGACAATTGCGGGTTACCCATTTTATTCAAACCATCATTAATAGTTTCTTTAATGTATTTATAAGCTAATTCTTTATTATAATATGTATTCATGTTTAATTCTCTTTAGTTGTTTCTTCTAATTCCTTCTTTAAATCCTCTACAGTTTTAGGTGCATTCTTCATTGCTTCTTCTGCTATTTCATTAGACTTTTGTGCAACTCTGTTAGCATGTTTATTAAAATGCACTCCAAATCCTTCAAAGTTATCGAACAAAGGCAATAGTAATAATACTAACCATATTATAAAGATAAGATTCTTCCCATTGAATTCTTCAAAAAATGTAAATGAAACAAGCTCCGAGAAATTTATAAACACATATATACTTGAAGCCACAACAAGTATAAGATACCATATCTTACTAATCCAATTTAATTCAGCATCAAGCCGTTCTGAATCTGTAATAAAAGAATGAATTTTTGACCACATCTTCATTGTCTTTTTACTTAATATCCGTTTGTCATTTTCATATACATAGTCTCCTGTCAGACCATCAACTTGTTCTACCACGAGATTCCATCCTCGCAGGTTGAAATAGCCTATACAGAAATCCACACGTTTCACTCCCACATTGGTAATGATACCTTGTAGCCCTTCTGCGAATTGAGTTTCTATGTTATCGTATATTCTTGCCATGTTTTCAAACTTTACATACATGCTCTTTCAAAAAAGGTAACAAGTCTTCACAAATCCTTTTTACTAAATACAAAGCTAACAAATAAAGAGGAATATCACGCCACGAGTGCTTGAGAAAACGAAAAATCATCCCTACTTTCGCATCTATATTAATAAATACCATATCGGCTTATGAATAAAAACGAGCGTTGCCTCTGGATCGTAGGGACTTTCATCGATTACGGGGATATGTCATTGAGGGAGCTTAACGCACGCTTCCTGGATTATACGTTGAATTATGAGGGGGAGGAGATCCAGCCGCGGACATTCGACCGCGACCGGAGATACATCGCTTCTACCTTTCAGATTGATATAGACTTTGATCCTCGCCTCAAGAAATATCATTTGGTGAATCCGGAGGAGATACAAGACAACCCGATCTTCAAATACCTGTTGGGAAGTATCCACGTGAACAATCTTTCCACGCTGGCGTTAAGGCATAAAGACAAGATCATGTTGCAAGAGATACCGACCGGTGTCGAGCTGCTACAGGTCGTGCTGAACGCTATCGACTTAGGGCGAACGGTTTGCTTCGATTATACTTCCTACTACGCGAAAGGAAAGATATTCACCTACGAGGTAATCCCTTGCTTCGTCCGGATGTTCGAATCGCGCTGGTACTTGATTTGCGAATATTTGGATCATAGCCAGACACGGGTATTGGCCTTGGAACGGATGCGGCGATTGAGCATCGGGGAGAAACAGGCGACCTCTTCTCCTCATATAACCCCGCAGCAATTCTATCAAGATTGCTTCGGCATCATCCGGGATGATAAGCGACCGGAGGAGGTGGTACTGAAAGTCTATCACAACCAAGTGGATTACATCCGATCCGTCCCGCTCCATCCCTCGCAAGAGGAGGTGGAGGCTACCGA
>ENA-OPMG01000609-OPMG01000609.1-human-gut-metagenome-genome-assembly--contig:-NODE-609-length-25253-cov-4.136003_pt1 | contig 25253 bp, 24 predicted proteins | sample MGYA00241522_ERZ501741 | MGnify/ENA primary metagenome ERZ501741 (study PRJEB25962, sample SAMEA2042616) | human gut metagenome | biome: human gut; feature: human-associated habitat; material: faeces...
AATTAATTGAACCGCCCCTAACAAATTAGAATTAATCCTTTTTCTTTGCAGGAATTCTCATTGCATAGAAAGAACGAATTACATAAACAAGAGCAATTACCAGAATTACTGCTCCGGCAATCTTGGCATGAGCCTTGAATGCAGGATTGATAGCAATTTCCATTGCCAGCAAACCAAACAGAGTCGTAAATTTGATAATCGGGTTCATAGCAACTGATGAAGTATCCTTGAAAGGGTCCCCCACTGTATCACCAACGACTGTAGCTGCGTGGAGTTCAGTTCCTTTTTCATTCATATCAACTTCAACAATCTTCTTTGCATTATCCCAGCATCCGCCGGCGTTTGCCATAAATACAGCCTGAAATAGGCCAAATACAGCAATTGCAATCAGATAGCTTACAAAGAATGATACAGGTGCTGCATTATCACCAACAGGGGCAGATAAGCATGCTAGAGCCAGAGCAAAGCCAAACAAGGCTATAAATATATTATACATACCTTTCTGAGCATATTGGGTACAAATCTTTACTACTTCTTTTGAGTTAGCAAGATTAGCACACTTATCATCAGCTTCACCAAGTTTAATATTATTCTTAATGAATTCTGTTGCAGAGTAAGCACCTGTTGTTACAGCCTGCATGGATGCTCCTGAGAACCAGTAGATAACGGCTCCGCCCGCTATAAATCCAAGCAGTGTATAAGGATTTAACAGGTTCAAAATCATCTCTGGCTGAATTCCAAGAGTTTCCTTAATTACAAGAATTAATGAGAATATCATGGTTGTAGCACCAACTACAGCTGTACCAATTAATACTGGTTTTGAAGTAGCTTTGAATGTATTGCCTGCACCGTCATTTTCTTCCAAGTATTTCTTTGCATTCTCAAAATCGGGTTTGAAGCCGTAATATTTTTCAATACCTTCTGCAACATTAGGAATTTCTTCAATTAATGACAGTTCATATACTGATTGAGCATTGTCCGTTACAGGACCATAACTATCTACAGCAATTGTTACAGGCCCCATACCAAGAAAACCAAATGCTACAAGACCAAATGCAAATACTGAAGGATAAATCATCACTTCGTTTGGAATATACTGACTTGCAAAATAAGCCAATCCCATAAGAAGAACAACAATTGCACCAATCCAGAAGCCAGAGAAGTTACCTGATACTATACCTGAAAGTATTGTAAGTGATGCACCTCCTTCTTTAGAAGCAACTACTACCTCGTGGGTATGTTTTGCTTTAGGACTTGTAAACACTTTAGTAGCTTCCGGAATGAGAGCTGCACCCAACGTTCCGCAAGAAATTATTATTGAAAGCACAAGCCATAAGTTTTCACCCATTTCGCTTAATAGATAATAACTTACACCGAAAGTCATTATGATTGATAAGATTGAAGTTATCCATACAAGACTTGTAAGCGGCGCTTCAAAATCAAATTTCTTTTCAGGTACTGCAAACATTTTTGTAATAGCACCATTAATCCAGTATGCAATTACAGAAGTAATAATCATTAAGAATCTCATCGTGAAAATCCAGGCAAGTAATTGCACCTGAAAATCTTTAAATACACCTAACAGAATGAAGCTAACCAGAGCAACTCCTGTTACACCATAAGTTTCAAACCCGTCAGCAGTAGGTCCGATAGAATCTCCGGCATTATCCCCTGTGCAGTCTGCAATAACACCAGGGTTACGAGGATCATCTTCTTTAATACCAAACTGAATTTTCATTAAGTCAGATCCGATATCAGCTATTTTGGTAAAAATACCGCCCGCAACACGAAGTGCAGAAGCACCTAGAGATTCACCTATTGCAAACCCTATAAAACAAGCTCCGGCAAGCTCTCCAGGAACAAATAAAAGTATTACAAGCATCATAATAAGTTCTACTGATACAAGTAAAACACCAATACTCATACCGGCTTTAAGCGGAATGTTTAAAATTTGCAGCGGGTTGCCTTTAAGCGCTGTAAATGCTGTTCTTGAGTTTGCAAGTGTATTCATTCTTATGCCAAACCAGGCAACAAGATATGAACCAAGAATACCTAAAATAGACCATCCTAAAATGATAAGAACAGATTTCAATTCCATTCCTTGCAAATACCAGAAATAAAATGCTATACACAAACCAATTAAAACTTCTAAAGCAATTAAAAACTTACCCTGTTGAACAAGATATGTCTTGCAAGTTTCAAAAATAGTATTGCCTACAGCGTTCATAGCCTCATGAACTTCAACTTTTTTCACCTTTAAAAACTCTATAAGACCGAATATAACACCAATAACAGAAACAATTAACCCTACAACCAGAAGATTGTAGCTAAACGGATTTTCTGCTTTGATGTTCGGAACTACAAGAGAGGCCTCTCCGGCAAAAGCCGGTGCCGTTAAAATCATTGCAGTTAGTGCTGCAAACAATGATTTTAACATTGATTGTTTTTGTAACATAACTCTCTCCTTTTAATGTAAAAACTCAAACACTAATAAAGGTATTATATAAAATTTGTAGAAATAATACAACCATAATAAGAATATTTAATTTGACAAACCACTATGCTCTTGTTATAAATATATATATTAAAACAAGCGTGGGCATGTGGTGGAATGGTAGACACGCTAGTCTTAGGAACTAGTGCTAACGCGTGGGAGTTCGAGTCTCTTCATGCCCACCACTTCATACAGTAACCACTGTGTGAAGTAATCTCAAAAGAGCCATCAAGGCTCTTTTTTGTTGCATTGTTTTGCCCACCCTTTAGAGTCATAATATTTTCAGCGAATTTTTCGTATCCAATTTCTTCAATACCTTGATTTGCAACTTTCACTAATTTAGCAATTGTAGCGAAAGGCTCTGCAAAGGTCATTTTCACATGTTTCCCTTCAACTGTCACTTTGTCGTAAGTCTCTCTGATAATTTGTGCAACCCCTTCTGGTGGTAATTCAGAAGCTGGAAGGCTTGCTTTGTGGCATACATCAATAATGCTAATAGCGGTATCAAGGTAGTTAACATTTGCGTTTTGATGTCTTTGCAGTTCAGCATTCAATCTATTCAGCTTTAACTCATAATCGTTGCGGAAAGTAAGCCATAAGTCACGGTCAATAGTTCCTTCCAGTTGGTCTAAGTAGATTTTCTTCAAGGTTTCGGTGCATTTTTCAATTTCTGCATTCAGTCTAATAGTTTCACTTCTATTGTACTCTTGTTCATCGCTCAGGCTCTCTTGGAGCGATTTTTTTAGAAGGTCGTAGAGTTTTTCATCTAAGGCAATTCTTTTGATGTGTCTGCGGAAAGCTGCAGTCAGTTCCTTTTCAGAGATATAGTGGATATTAGAACAAGACCTGTCATAGTGTGAACACCTATAATAAATCATCTTGTGGTGTTTTTTGACTTCTCCGCATATTGCATAACCGCAAACAGGACACTTTGCAATTCCAGGATATAGGAAATGAAAGTTTTTGCGGACTTTTGATTTGTCTGTTTTGCGAAAAGCAGCTTGTGCTTTTTCAAATTCTTCAATAGTGACTATTGCAGGATGTTTGCCTTGGTAGATAATGTTGTTGCAAGCCATTCTGCCTGTGTAAATAACATTCTTCAACATTCCTTCAAGTACACATTTGGTAATTTTAGGACGCTTTCCCTTGTAATAATAACCTTCTGTGAATAGCGTATCAGCAAGCTTGCTCAACGAATATTTACCAGTCCCAAAGAGATGAAACGCTCTTCGAATAAACATAACACGGGTTTTGTCAATGTAAAGGGCTTTTTTTGCTCCCCTCAAATATCCATAAGGCGGATTAAATGGCCAGAAACCTTCTTCAAGACCTTCTTGAAGTCCTTTTTTCACTTCTTCTGATAGGTTGTCGATATAGTTCTTTGCCATTAAAACTTTGATTCCATGAATAAATTTGTCATGTGATTTTGAGTCTTTGCTAATGACGCTACCTTCTTTCACTAAATGTACCTCAAGGTCATAATCTTCAAGTGTCACATAATCTTTGAAGTTTCTATAAAGTCTGTCTGTTTTTTCAACTAAAACAATCCTGATATCAGGATTTGCTCTCAAAAACTCAAGCATTTTGTTGTAGTTTTGTCTTCCTGCCTTTTTGGCGGTTTCAGCGTCAGAATATTCCTTGACAATTTCAAAACCTTTGCGGAGTGCATACTCTTTCAATAGTTTCAGTTGTGCAGGGATAGAAAAACCTTCTTTTTCTTGTTCTTTGCTAGATACTCTTGCATAAATCACGACTTTGTTGTTTTGCATAATGGAACTCCCATATTCTATTTTGTTCTGTTTCGTTCTATTTTCATTTTTACTCTTTTTCAAGAAAAGTAAATAAGGCTCACCATACGAAACTCCCACACAAGAGTTGCAAAAATCAGACTATGGAAGGTATAGAAAAATAAGGGGTTCGAGCAACACAATCTCAAAAACCGTGTCAGAGATATTCATATCCTTCGCAAAGAATCTTTTTGCAAAAGATTTCATTCCGAAAGATATGTGAGAATAGAAAAAGTGTTGTTTCTGTAGTTTGGATAGAAAATCAGAGCAAGCAAAAGCTTTCAGCGATTTTTCAAATGTCGTTTTTTGAGAAGGTGGAATGTCGTGATTGTGTTGTTTGCAAAAGAAAACCGCACAAGAATTTTGTGCGGTGATGTTCAGATTATGTCAAAAGTCGGTCTATCTCTTCCTAATTTTTCGAAAAGCTGAAAGAAAAGTCATTTTCAGACCTTTAGAAGCCCCTTTGAAGGTATTTGCAACCGTTTTCAAGACTTTTCTCTTTGTTTCATTGTCATAAGTAGAATAAACATCAGAAAGGCTCTTTTCAAAACATTCAGTCACCTTTGTTTCAATCGTTTTCAGTTGTTGTTCAGCTATGTAGATTTTTCTCTCCAAATTTCCATATTTTGCTTCAATTTCAGCCTTCTCATCAGAGATATATTTTTCATCGGTGATGTTGTTTTTAGCAATTCTTTGCTCTAATTTGAGAAAAGCTTCACGTTTGCGGGCAACATTTCGCCTAAGGACAGACAAGTCCTGTTTCATTGTTGCAAGTTCAAGTTTCATTGTGTCTGATACTATTTCAGAAGGGATAAGCCCTAGCCTGATTTCTCGTAAATAACTCATAACTTCATCATCAATATCAGACTCTCTGAGGCAATTCTGCTTGCCATCTTCATTTCTACATTGCGGATTTGTGCAACGGTAGTAAACATAAGTGTTGCCATTAGGTTTTTCCTTCACATCTGCGGTCATCATATGCCCACAATATCCGCAGGTAATAAGTTTAGAATAAATCCTAGAATGGTTGCGAGTAGGCTTTTTGCCACTCGAGGATATGTTTTGCACCTTCTCAAAAAGCTCATCACTAATAATGCTTTTGTGTTTTCCTTGCACATACTCATCAGTTTGTTTCACATAATAACGTCCAACATAGTAAGGATTTTTCAAGATACTTGCCAGTGACTGTTTTGGGATAACAGACAACTCATTCCCATTGTAGAGATAGCCTAAGTCGTGCAGTTTGTCGGCAACTTCCAGTATGGAGTATTTGCCTGTGGCATACAATTCAAAAGCTTTGCGAACAAAATCAGCTTTTTCCGCATTCACGGATACAATTTTTGTTTCCTTGTCATAATCGTAACCATAAGGCGGTTTTGTTGTTCTTTCCCCACTCATATTTTTGGCGACAATTCCGGCATGGCATCTTTGTTTGTCTAATCTTACCCGATAATTAGAAAAGGCAATCTCAATATCAAGCATAAGATAGTCAGAGGGGTCAACTGGTGCTTTTAGAATTCTATAAGGAACCGCAAGGATAACCGTAATTCCATAATCGTCTATTAGCTCTTTGATGATGTCGAGGTCTGTTCCATTTCTCGAAAGTCTGTCGGGAAAGGCTACGACTAGAACTTTTGCTTTTCCTGCCTTTAGCATTTCTACCATTTTCAAAAACTTCCGTCTTGGCTTTTTTCTTGCATTCATAGCACTTGCTTGTTCTTCAAATTCTTCAACGAGATTCAATGAAAGAGTTTCACAACACTCCTTGCAGACCTTTGCTTGGTCTTCAAGAGACGTCCCGTCACCCTGTTCAGGAGTTGAAGTTCTCATATAGCTAACGGCGTCTAATCCTGCGATAGTTTTTTGTTTGTTCCAGTTTTCATAAAAATTATATGGCATAACGACTCCTTTCATTGTTTATATTGAGATAAAAACCATCCTGTAAAATCTATCAGGATAGTAAAAGTTTAATCTCTCTATTATTCATCTCTATAGGCTGATAATACGTGTTTTGAGCGTATTAGTTCTAGCAAATACTCTTGTTCAGAAATATTAATAGCAATTGCACGCCTAACATTTCCACTTGGTACAGAATTTGTATCAAAGCGTTTGTCATTTGCAACAGCCAGTCTAAACTGTTTTGCAGTCATAATTTTTGTTGGGTTTTCAGCATTGTACTTTTCAATGTAGCGATTTATATTGAGTCTCAAAATAGTATGACCGACAATTTTGTAATCATAATCGTAGATTAATCGGCTTGTCTCAAACATTCTGATTAAGTTGTTCATCACTACATCAGAAGACTTAACTTCTGAATCTAGGTACTTGTGGTAAATTGAATCGTAGTCTTGAGACATTTTCCGCCAGTCAAAGACTTCTTTGCCCATAATAAGGTTCACAATGTAGAATATGCTACTAGAAATCGCTAAGTTTGAAACATGTCGCCCTTTGTTTGGGATAATCTTCTCAAGTTCAGAAAAAACTATATTGTAGATAACTTCTATTTTTTCCCGAAATCTTAGAAAGATTGGAAGAATTTGCGATAGTTCTTTCCTTTTTTCAATATCAAAGTAAGGGAAGTTTTCCAAATCAAATTGTCCTTTTCTCATATTTGCAAAAAGTATACGAGAGAGCAGCTGCCCCGAAGGATTAGGAAAGAAATCATTAGATGTTGCAACAAAGCTCGTAAATACTTTGAATTCGTCAACTCCCTCACGCCTTCCCCTCATGCGTGTTAAGCCACTATAGAAATTCTTCACCATTTGCTCTGATTTTGTTAGATTTTCAGCAGAAAATTCTTCTAAAAATACTGGAATATTCAATCGAGAAGACATCTGCTGAGTGATGGCAAAAGGAGTGGAAGTTCCGCTAATACAATTAGAAGTGTTCACCAGTCCAAATATTGCAGATATGAGCGAAAGCAACGTACTTTTCCCAGATTGGTGTTCTCCAACAAAGAAAATAGTAGGATGTCCCTGTACAATTTTTTGGAAAATATCCCAGTAGCATATTGCGATTGCTCCACCTACACAAAGCAATACAGCTGAGTCATCAAAAGTGTTTTTTAGAGTTAGAAAAAAGCGTTTGAGAACTAATAACTCAGGCTCTTTTGCAGGATATAACATCGGTTTGCAAGTGTTTTCACTATCAAGTAAATAGTTCTCAGACTGAGATGTCATTGTGTTCTCTTTTTCATCGACTAAAAATATTCTCCATAATTTGCAATCATAGTAATAATTTGCACCGACAAACTTGTCGTCTTGTTGACCTGCACAAGCATAAATTGTTTTGATTTCAGAGTTGTCATATAGTCTTGTTTTTATCTTCAACAAATCCTCATTTTTTAGTGTTAAGTTTGCATTTGCAGTATATTTGCACATTGCGTTAAAAAACGACCTTCGGTCAATCCAGTCCTTGCCTGTTAAGTTTGCGAGGAATGTTTTGCCGTGTCTTCCTTTTGTTGTCACCTTAACACGCATATTTTCGTTAATCTCAACTGGTGTTTTTCTGTAGTCGTATTCACGAATCACCAAATCAGGCTCTAATGTTGTAGTGTAGCTAATATCAGTAGAACTATCCTCAACATCTTCTGTTTCAGGTTTAGATGTTTTTGCTTTTTCTGCATAATCAGCTAAGCTTACGATTGTATTTTTTCTAATCATTGATTACTCCTTTCATAATTTCCTGTATCACAATTCTTACCAAACCTGCTACAAGTTGCTTATCTTTTTCATTCAAGTTGCAGGTATTAAGTGCTGAAAATTTTTTTTGCATTTGTTTATCCCTTATTCTTTTTCTTTCTTCTTGAAGAGTCAACAAAAGCAGCTCAAATAGAGCTGCATAGTTGCCAACTCTTGGGTCGTAAACATATATCATTGGTCTATGTGTCGTAAGCTCTGCATTTTAGAGATTACAGACCTACCTTAGCACACTATTAGCTTAATTGCAAACCTAATGCTGCTTATAATTGTGTCATAACGTGTATTTTAAGGATTCGTCACGAGGTCTGTATCTCAATAGAATGATACTGAGAGTCCTTTTCGATAAGTCTCCGAGATAGAAAACTTTCTATAATTGAGCCTTTTTCATATACCTGTAATGCCTATAAATACTGGATTTTTGTTTTTGGCATTTAGGGAAAATAGTAAAAGCTCTGGAATCCTCATTCTACAAAGGTTTTAGCTGATTGGTGAAGAATTGTAACAATTTTTAGAATTTGCTAATTTTTTTCGTTTTTTTGTGTTTTCTTTACCAAAAGTTTTCAAAAAAACGAAAGTGAATAAACAAAAAAGAGGATATTTTCTTAGAAATTCCCCTCTAAAATAAGATTTCAACTTTATATATTCTATATAGAGTTAGCTTTTTGTTTTATTTTTCACATAAGCAAGAGTAGCCATAAATTCATTTGCATTGTTCAACGCTTTTTTACAGTCCCTCTCATCTTTTTCAACTTCTCTATCAAGAAAGACTACACTAAGAAATGGATTTTGCAAATCATTAACCTTCAAGTTGACAATAACTGATGTCACACTTTGCAGCATTTTTCTATCTCCTGACACAGAACCTATAACAGCACCTGCTGTAGCTGATAATCCCAATGTGTCAGTTATAACTGCACCAGCAAAGGAAGCTAAACCTCGCCCTTGCAATCTTGAGTTACCGTCTGTACTAAGTTCAAAATCTAATATATCAGAGTATTTTAAAAGTCTATAATCAGAGTCACCATACGGATTATCATTGTAAAACATGATTTGGCATTTATTATCATCAAAAAAGATTTGTTTTCCACTATCTAAATCTATTTTTTTAGATATAGAAAAGTTAGTCTCTCTCAAAGTCTTTGCAAGACGTTCTTCTGGATTAAGTGCAAGGGCGTCTGTGTCAAACAATAAGATAACGATAAAATCCCAAATTGCAAAAAGCAAAGGTATTCCTGTCCAAAAGAAAAACAAATACATAAATGCGCTATCTTTGCGAAGATAAAATTTGTGACCACCACACCAACCTAAGAGTAGACATAAAAGTAGCGCTACAAGCTTGCTTTTTTTTGATGTTTCAAATCTAAATAAATCAAACAAAGGCATTGCGATACATAAAACAAAAAATAGTATACAATGTAAAGTCTCAATTGGTGGTTCCCAACATAATCTAACCCCCAAAAGAAACATATAGATATTTAATATAACTTTCAAAAGACATTTTCTGTTGGGAATAGGATTTGTAAATAATCTAATTGTGCAAAGAGATACTGCTAAAATATAGGAAATAGTAGTAAGTTGTTTTGCAAATAAAAAATACAAGCTAATAGCAAGAACAAATGTCACAAGCAAAATATTCATTACCAATTGCTTCTTGCTAGAACTTTGTTCATCTTGTGGAGTAGCCTTTTCTTCTATTTCTGAATTTTGAAAGGTTAATGTATAAATATTTTCAATCAGCTTAGCAGATAATGCTTTCGTAACTTTTACAGTTGCACCTGCTCCCTCTAATCGTCTTTTTGCGTCCTTTGCAGAATCAACATCTATAGTATATACAACTACAGCGTTTTCAGTAGTTAAAATTTTCTTTGCAACATCAAAGCTACAGTTTTTCATTTTTCTAATCTCGGTACATAAAGCAATACTTTGCTTGTCACAAGAAACCAATCTAATCACATAATATTCATACTTTCCCTCGGCGTTTGGTGTTTGCATTTCACGCTCTCCTATCTTAATTCACAAAAAAGAATAACAGAAAACCATAAATATATAAATACGCTTTTCATATGAAAATATTTTGTCTTTTCGTAAATATCCACATGTAAATAGTCATAAGCAAAAGAGTATACTATCATAAAATACAGAGGGGGATATAACATGGCATTAGAAAAAGAGTTTGGAAAAGATAAGCCATTGCTTACAACAGGTATTGTTGCATCAATGCTAAATATTACCCCTGACAGATTGAGAACATATGATACAGAGAAACTAATTAAAACACATAGACAAAAAACAGGACTGATACAAAAACGACTTTACAGTCAAAACGATGTGGAATGGTTAGTTTGTCTTAGAAAGCTTGTCAAAGACTATAAGATGAGTATCTCATCAATAAAAACATTGTTGCAGATAATTTTTCTCAACCCAGAGATTGTTTTGCCAAAGAATGAGATAGGTGAAGTATTAGCAGAACTCAAAGAAAACCCAAACTTTGCTCCTGTTGTTAAGAATTTTTGTGCGAATCGATAGAAACAAGTATGTCCCGTCAGCGTCGAGACATACGGAGAAATCGGGTAGACTAAACTATCCCAATCTCAAACTAAGCCCTGAATTTGGGCGCATAAATGGAACATTGGAGTTGCTAGAGAAAAGCAGGTGGTAGTTTCTCATTGTGTGGAGCAACTGTTTCAGAGCGTTTTCGTTGGCATAACAGGTTTGCAGAAGTGATTTAGAGTCACTTCTGATGTTTTGCGCTTCTTTTGCTCTATAGACATATACACATTTGTTTTCATCAATCGCACGAACAAGAATCGCTCTGCAATAGTAGCGATTGAAGTCGGAGAATGCCAAAACTTCTTTTGCATTGTAAGGTGTTTTTCTTCCGCTCTTGTCTTTTTCTCTAAAAAAGAGAGGAGGAAGAGCTTTTTGCAAACTATCGGGTGTGCCATACCATAAGGAATGTTTCAAAGCAGACCAATAGGAAGGTCTGAAGGCAGGTTGCAAAGTTTTTGGTGGATAAAGCAATCCCACCTTCTCATCAAGCTCAAACTCAGCAATCATATTCAATCGTGTTGTTTCATCAAGGTTTAAGAATTGCGACATTGGATGTTCCCCTTTCTGTTGTCGAACAACAAAATTTCAAGGAGAAAGAATCTCAAATATTTTCATTTTCAAAAAACTCAAGAAAGAACACATAAAGATTGTCTGAAATCCTTCTTAGATTTTTCACGACAGGAGTCAAAGCATGAAGTTCTACAATATCAGGTTGAGAAGAACAAAAGATGTCCAACACAATGGCAATTCCATAAATACTTTCAGCCAATTTGTGCAGTTTTTTCATTTCCTTTCTTGTTGGTGCAATTTTGTCATTTTCAGTCATGCGCATTTTTCCTCATTTTTGTGCGTTTTTGTCAAGTCAAAAGCCCAGTAAAATTTGGAAGAGAGGTGGATATTTTCAATTTTTTCGACAAAGGATTTCAGTTTTGCGCCTTCAAAAAATTGCAACATATCAATCACCCTCAACCCTAGATTAGGCAGCTTTTTGCCGAATTTGGAGTGTTAATTCGTATGTGAGCTCCCATATTAAAAAAAGGATAATTAATTATCCTTTTTTTTCTGCTGTTTTTGTATTAAACCAAACATTTCAATCACGTACTGTTAATATGATTATTGTCTAAAAAGAGGCATTGTCTTTAGGTTCTAGCCCGGCGTTTTTATGTTAAGATTTATTTATGTCAAATATATTCCTAAAAACAGAGAGATTTATTTTAAGATACCTAACTCAAGAAGATTTCGAAGAATTAAAAGAGATATTACAAGACAAAGATGTTATGTATGCATGGGAATATGAATTTTCGGATAATGATGTTCAAAATTGGATTGATAAAAACTTAGAACTTTATAAAAAATACAATCTCGGCTACTTTTTAATGGTTGAAAATATATCAGGTAAGATTTTGGGGCAGGCAGCCTTAATGCCCGAGATAATAGACCAGCATAAATATTATGAAATTGGATATATTTTAAAAAAAGAATATTGGCATAAAGGTTTTGCTACTGAAGCCGCAAAAGCCCTAAAAAACTATGCATTTAATAATCTAAACTTGAATGAAATTATATTTGAAATTCGTCCAAACAATATATCTTCTCGTAAAATTGCCGAGAACCTGAATGCAAAAATCACCGGCAAATTTATCAAAAATGTCAGTAATAAAAAAATGCTGCATTTGATTTATAAATTAACACGATGCTCGTAACGAAAAACTCCAAGAATCAAAGAGCCAACACCGCAAAAATTATTTTTACATGTTTTATAAAAATTATGAAAACAAACAGCATCTCATTTAAAGGAATAAATATATCAAATGCAAATCTTCTCGGACATAAGATGAGTATTTACAAACTTACGCAAAAAGATGCACCCCTTATTGAAAAATTGGGAAAAGAAGTAGATTTAAAAGAACTCATTCCAAATATTGATAAAAATAATTTTGAAATATTCAATGCTATTTTACAAGGCAGCTTTAGACACGCATTAGACAAAAACAAACACAGTATGCTGCTAACTTGCGATGATAAACCCTGTGGAATAATGGTAAATTTAAACAAAACTGCCTGTCATTTTGTAAACTATATATGCACTTGGCCAATAGAGCCTGACAAAAAAGCTCCATTCGGTGCTCAAACACTCTTTGAAGAAATGTTCAAAAATTTTCTTAATTCTCAAGCCAAATTTATAGAACTTTATGCAATAAGATTTGGAGATGCTATCTCCAAATACATGAGAATTGGGTTTACCCCAAGAGGTGGAGATAATGACGTAGAATTGATGAAAATTTCTAGAGAAAAAGTCCTGGAAAGCTATAAAAAACTAAAAGAACGCATAAATCTTGAACCAGCAAATAATAAAGAAGATATAGATTTATTAAAAGAGCTAAAGTATTAAGTTTTGTAAATATTTTTAACACGTCTGAAATCACATCATTATTATATACTTTATATACATGTAAGACTAAGATGGGACATAGAAAATGACACCGACATTAGGCATGTACAGTATGAATATGAATGGATGGCAAGGCTTGTTTCAGCAAGGTCTTGGTATGCTCGGCGGAAGTTCTATGGGCTATGGCAATTATGGCAGTTTTGGAGGAAGCGGTATTTTCACAAACTGCTTTGGCGAACCTAATTATGATGCAATGGCTGGCTATGGAGTAGCTAATGCACTATTAGGCGTCGCTGGACAAGCAATTGCAGCAAATCGAAAAGAAAAGGCACCTGAAGTTAATTACACACAAGAACTTTCTAAGATAAGCAAGGAAATTGAAGCAAAAGAAATAGATAAAGCAGAACAAGCTGATATTATAAATACTAAAACTGACGAAATTAAAACTGCAACAGATACAAAAACAAAGCTTACGGGAGATTTAAAAACAGCAGAAAGCAATTTGAATGCTTACAAAAAAGAATTAAATGATGCAACCTCATTAACTGAAGAACAGCGTAATACTATTGAGTCAAAAATTGCACAAGCTGAAAAAGATGTAAAAGCAATTGAAGAAAAAATTGCAGCTCAAGATGACATAATTAATAAAGCAACCGAGGCAAAACGCAATGCAGAAACAAAAGAAGCTGCTTTACAAAGTGAAATAGATGAATTAAAGAAAAAGCAAGCAGAATACCAGAAAAATCTTAATACAAAAACTCTTGATGATGCTGACGGCAATGTCTTGCAAAGAGCCAGAAAAAGCTGCATGGATGAAACATATAACGAACAAAATCAAGCATCAAAAGCCGACATCAGAAGAGCTTTCAATACCTTTATAAAAGCAGATAATGACGATGATAAACGAACTGCTGCTGAAAAAATTAAAGAAATGTATGGTTCTAATTCAAAATTAGCAGATGATTTTGCTAAGCCATACAGTATAGTTGAAAAATGGTTAAAAGAGCACCCTTCAAATGATTAAGTATTGTAACAAAATATATTGATACTAAAATTCATAAAAAGTTAAATACTTTATATATATGTAAGATAAAAATGAGAGTATAAAATGGGTTACTACACAGAAATAAGCAATAGTCAATATGCAGCGAAAGACACCGCACTCTATAATCGTCTGAATGGAGTTAACGGTCATACTTTCCTTGGAACATTTCTGGTAAGCAATACGACAAATATTTTCGGGATGGCAGCACAAGCCATAGGCAATAATGGGTCTGAAAAAGGTGATGTCACCGGCCCTGAAACAGAAACTGACACTGTAGACACAGATGCCAGCAGCAAAAACATTTCGAACTTTACTGCAGCAATGAAGGCTTTCGGAAAGAATCCGACTAAAGAAACAGCACAAGCATTAAAAAAAGCATATGAAGCCGATCCGGAAAATCCTACAATTAAAAGGTATTGGAAAAACTATGAGTCTAAAGTTAATGAAAAACTAAAGGAAGCATAATACAAGTTTATAACCCCATCTTAGTGCTACACACGTAGACAAATGGTCGGCAGACAATCGTAAAAGAACTAGCATATATTAAAACGCCCGAGCCTGCCTCAAAGATTTTAACCCCCATCTTACATCTTACAAAGTTTTTATCCGCTCTTTGCGGATTTTTTTTTGCATTGAAAAGGCCGGTTTTGAAACCGGCCTTTTTAATTAACCTCTTATACCTAATTCTTTAATTAAACTTCTGTATCCTTCAAGATTCTTTTCTTTTAAGAATGAAAGAAGTCTTTTTCTTTTACCTACCATCATTAAAAGACCGCGTTTTGTGGCAAAGTCCTTTTTGTTAGATTTCATATGTTCAGTAAGTTCTGAAATCTTTTTAGTTAACATTGCGATTTGTACTTCTGCAGAACCAGTGTCTTTTGCATTAGCACCGAATTTTTCAATAATTTCTTGTTTGTTCTTTAAGTTCATTTTTTCTTCCTTTACTATTTGCTCCTTAGTAAGGCATAGGTACCACCCCAGCCCCCACCGGGCACGTGTACTCAGAATCTTACTCACGTAAGAGTCCACAGGGGTAATATAATATAAACAAACTCAAAATGCAAGCTTAACCAATTGTATGGTATGAACCTATTACATAAAACATTTTCACAAGCGGCATTATCTCTTCAAAAGCTTTTTTAACTTTTTCGTCAAGAATATGTCCTTCGAAATCAATGTAAAACACATATTCTCCAAGCTCCTTTTTGGAAGGGCGGGAGTCAATGTAAGACATATTTATATCGTGAGCATCAAGTATTGTTAAAATCTTACTCAGTGCACCTGCTTTATTCTCGGTAGAAAATGTAATACTTGTTTTATCATTACCTGTTTGAGGTGATAAAAATTTACCAAGCAGAATAAAACGGGTCTGGTTGTTTGTTTCATCATTAATATTTTCTTCTATTACCGGAATATTATACATTTCAGCACACTCGATACTGCCAATTGCAGCTATAGACTTATCAGATGGAGCAAGTGAACGTATACCGGCTGATGTAGAAAGCGTTGCTTCTTCAATCAATGAATCAGGAAAATTTTCTTGCAGATATCTTTTACACTGTGCAAGAGCCTGGGGATGAGAACGAACAACTTTTATATCAGATTTATGTTTTGCAAACCCGACAAGCGCATGTTCTACACCCATTGTTGTTTCTGCAATAATTTTAAAGTCTTCTTTCTTAAGCGAAGATAAATTATCAAGAGTTTCCCTTACGATGCCTTCTATAGAGTTTTCTATAGGAATTACAGCAGCAATGTCTTCACTATTCTCATCTTTTAATGCACGAATAATGCTGGAAATAGATTTCAAATTTGTACTTACACAATTAAGATTGAAAGAATCAATAAATGTATTTTTTGCAAAATCACTATAAGATCCTCTCGGACCTAAAAATAAAAGTTTTCTTATTCTTGATGTATCTAATAATTCCGGTGCCATAATTATCCTTTTATAAACTATCTGTCGTTAGAAAAATCTCTTTGTAATATGTTATTAACTCTCTTAGTAGCCTTATCAATCTCGCCGGTCTTGTAATACAATCTGGCGATTAGCATTTCCCTTGAAGTAGTCGGTGCAGCATTGTATGCTCTTTGAGCGTATGACAAAGCGGTTCCGTAACGTTTTACTATTCCGTATACATCGGCCATTTCTTCATAGCATCTTGCTTTCACATTTGCGTCAGTACTATTTTCTGCAATAGCTTTATACTCTTCCAAAGCTTTTACATACTGTTTTTCGTCTTTATTTTTACGTGCACTTAAGAATTGGAGTTCCAGCTGTTGTTCCGCAGACAAACTCTGGTTGCTTTCCTGCACAGGTTCTACAGCTTGCTCGGGCAGTGAGTCATTATCATCAATAGGTTTTAATTCTTCAGTTGCATTAACAGAAGATTGAATATCTACATTTAAGCCTCTGTTCTGCTGAGGTTCGTATTGTTGTTCTGCCGGCTGCTCTTCCTGATTTTGCTCTTCAGAATCATTAGGTCTAGGCATTGTATTCATAACATTATTTATATCCACTGCTGCTTGCTTTTGAGGTTGATTGTTTTCCATATTAGCCTGTGCATCTGAAAGATCATTAAACGCTTTTACAATTAATAAAAAGAAGCAGGCCAGTATTACCAGTGTAATTATTAAAAACTTCTTTGAACCAAGGTCAAAATAATTATTATTCATAAATCAAACTCCTAACTTTTCTTTATTTAATTCTACACCAAAAGCAAACATTGCAAAATCATATTTTACAGGATCCTCCGGACAGAATTCTCGAAGTTTTTCGGTTAGCTCTAATACAGCTTTGAAATCATTACTTTTTCGATTTAAAAGTCCCATACTTCTGGATACCCTTGCAACATGGACGTCAAGAGGAATTAATAAATCCTTAGGCTGCATAAATTTCCAAATACCTAAATCTACTTCTGAAGAGCGCACCATCCAGCGTAAGTACATATTCATCCGTTTCATTGCGCCTCCGTTTGCAGGATTAGGTATCATATGATAAAAGCCGTGCTCAGCAGTTTTCGGAGCATTAGAATAAAAATAGTCAACAACTGTCTGCAAAAAATTTTCAGACTTAAATGCATAACTAAATAGTTCTTCCAGTCCTTTTGATGAGCTGTAAAGCTTATTTAGGATTTCAAACACAGGTATTATATCGTAATCTTTTGCAAATCTATATTCCATTCCTTTGAGATTGGCAAAATCACCATTTTTTACATAATTTGCAATATCATTATCAGCTCTGGCGAATAAATCATTGAGCTTTGAAATAAACATTTTGCGATTACCATATGCAAAAAGAGATGCTATAAAGCCTGCTAATTCTGCATCTTCTTTACCTTTATCATTAAAGCGGTGCAAAAATTGTATCGGGTCATCTTTTATAAAATCTTTTGTTTCATATTTCGCAGCGAGCGCGTCTAATTCTTCTTTTGTAATCATCTTATCTTCTTAAAAAACTCTTCTAATATTTTATTACATTTATCTTCTTCAATACCACCATACACTTTAATTTTTGAATTAGCAAGAGGCGGAGGTAAATACTGAGGGTTTGATAATAAAATACCGTATTCCGGATTATAAGCCCCAAAGTAGAGTGTTTTTATACCAGACTGAATTATTGCCCAGCTGCACATCGGACAGGGTTCGAGCGTAACATACATTTCACATCCGGTTAATCTGGAAGTATTAAGTTTTTTCTGAGCATCTCTAATTGCAAGCATTTCCGCATGTGCTGTTACATCTTTATCTAATTCACGCCGATTATGAGCAGCAGCTATAATTTGCCCATCTTTTTTTATAACACAGCCGACAGGAACATCTATTTCACACCTAAGCGCCTGTTCTATTGCACTCTGCATTAATTATACTTTACTCCCCTCTCCCCAGATTTCATCGTCATAATAACCGAGTTCAAGGTGGCCTAAAATAACGGTATCGCCATTTTTTAACCCGTGTTTATGCAATTCCTCAAATACCCCCATACTTTTCAGGATATTTTGAAGTCTTACAACCTGTTCAGTATTTCTTGCATCTGTAACTTTTGCAAGCCGGTTAATTTTCCCTCCTGATATTAAATATGTTTCTTTATCAAGTTTTGTTATTTCAAACGCACTATCATCATTGTCATATGCACCTAAATCTTCTTCGACATCTATATTAAACTCAGGTTTTGGAATCTCATCAACCTTTTGTGAAACAAAGTATAGAAGTTCATTTACACCTTCTTTAGTTACAGCAGATATAGGGAAAATATCACTTGCAAGAGGTTTAAACTCTAAGATAAATTTATCTAAATCCTCTGCGGCAACAGCATCAATTTTATTCAGCACCAGAATTTGATACAGGTTTGCCAGATTTTCAGAATGTTTTTTTAGTTCATTATTAATTATTTTATAATTTTCTACAGGGTTTTCAGCTGTCAAATCTACAACATGAATTAAAAACCTGCATCTTTCAACGTGTCTTAAAAATTCATGCCCAAGCCCTATACCTTCAGACGCACCTTCAATAAGTCCAGGAATATCGGCAAGAACATAAGAGCCGCCATCAGCCTTTTTAACTACCCCTAGATGAGGAACAAGGGTAGTAAATGGATAGTCTGCTATTTTGGGTCTTGCAGAGCTTACGGCACTGATGAAAGTTGACTTTCCGGCATTTGGCATACCCAGCAGTCCTATATCGGCGATTAATTTTAACTCTAACTCAAGTACTCTCTCAATGCCTGGTTCACCAGGTTCACAAAACTGCGGAGCCCTCTTTTGAGCAGTTGCAAATCTTGCATTTCCGCGTCCGCCTCTGCCTCCTTTTGCTACAAGAACGGTTTGCTCATTTTCAGTTAAATCTGCAATAATTTTTCCGGTTTTGGAGTCTTTTACAACAGTTCCTAAAGGAACTTTTATATATAAATCCTTTGCACATGCTCCATGCATACCTTTTATTCCGCCATTTTCACCCGATGGAGCTTTAAAAACTGATTTGAGTTTAAAATCAAGAAGCGTAGACATATTTTCATCAGCAACGAAATAAATATCACCGCCTCTTCCTCCGTCACCTCCGGCCGGCCCGCCTTTATCTACATATTTTTCTCGACGCCAAGCAACCATACCGTTTCCGCCGTGACCGGATATTATTCTTATTTTTGCTTTATCTAAAAACTTCATATTTTTCACCATTTGTGCGGGGGACATCCCGCATTCAATTCATTTTATTTTGTACTATAATATTACTATGAACAAGACAAAGTATAAATTATTCAGTAACGAACCTGTTACATTAAATGAAAATTCATTAATTATGGCAATAGAATCCAGCTGTGATGAAACGGCCTGTGCTATTGTAAAAGGCGGACGAGAAGTAATTGCCAATGTAGTTGCATCACAAATAAAAATTCACGAAGAATTTGGCGGGGTAATCCCTGAGATTGCAGCAAGAGAACATCTTGAAGCAATAAATGTTGTCATTGATGAAACATTTAAACAGGCAGGTGTAACAGGAAAAGATGTCACAGCTTTTGCAAGTACAGTAGGTCCGGGGCTTGTCGGCTGTCTTCTGGTAGGAATGAATGCTGCTAAAACCCTTGCATTAGCATATGATAAACCTTTTATCGGAGTTAACCACCTAAATGCACATCTGGCAGCAAATTTTATTGACACAAATCTGGACCCTCCGTTTATTGCACTTCTTGTAAGCGGCGGTCATACACAAATTATAAAAGTAAGTTCTTTCTCTGAAATGGAAATTATTGGAGAAACTATTGATGATGCAGTAGGAGAAGCTTATGATAAAGTTGCGCGCCTAATCGGACTGCCTTATCCCGGAGGACCTAAGCTGGATAAACTGGCACAAATTGGAAATTCGCACACATTCAAGCTTCCGGAAGCTAAAGTCGGCGGGTATGATTTCAGTTTCAGCGGGCTTAAAACTGCTGTACTCAGACTTGTTAAAAGCTTTGACGGGAAAGAAATGCCTGTTAATGACATTTGTGCAAGTTTTCAGGAATGTGTTTCTTCAACACTTTTTAAAAAGATTAAACACGCTCTGGAAGAAACAGGATATAAGCAGGTTGTTCTCGCCGGCGGGGTTGCTGCAAACTCTGAAATAAGGAAAAAGATTTTCAGCTTAAAAGATGAAGGTTATGATGTTTACGCTCCAATTATGAAATACTGTACTGACAATGCTTCTATGGTTGCGTCATCTGCATACTTCTTTAATAACACATTTGATGATATTAATGTTGAAGTATTTTCCCGTGCTTAGGCCAGCTCAGGAGTTTTGTGAAGTTCGTAGAAAATTTTTGAATGCTCAGTAAAGCTTTCAGGGTTAGCACTTACGAACATCTTTTCATAACCGGCTGTTTGCGTATTGTTTAAAAGACCTAAACTTTCAAAATCATTCTTTATGTATTCAACAAAAATTTTCGCAGGATCTATAAATAGCTCCTTGGGAGCAAACTTTGTTAACAAAGACATTAAATAAGGGTAATGAGTACATCCAAGAATTATTTTATCAGGTGCAAATTTGAGCATCTCCTCTACATGCATCTCTACAGCAGCTATAGATTTCGGATTATCATAATTCCCGCTCTCCACTATCGGAACCCAATCAGGGCAGGCAAGTTCACATACTTCCAGAGCAGAATTATACTTCATTAATTCTTTTTTATACGCTCCAGAGTTTACAGTAGCCTGAGTTGCAAAAACACCTATTCTATTCACTTTCATAGAAGCAATAACTTTGGCACAGGATTGAATTATAGGATAAATTTTAAACCCGTACTCTTCTTTGATTACGTCATATGCTTGTGCAGAAGATGTATTACAAGCAATTACAACAGCTTTTACACATTTTAACTTATAAAAATCAAGAATCGTTCTTGCATAGCTGACAAGCTCTTCTTTTGTCTTATCACCATAAGGCATATGTGCTAAATCACCGTAGTACAAAGTATTTTCGGCAGGTAGAAGGTATTTAAATCTTGCATATACGGATAAACCTCCGACTCCTGAATCAAAAAATCCTACAGGTCTGTTATTTAGATTGTTGTGATTTAATGTACTCAATTATACCCTCAGCTATTGCTTTTGCAGTTTTCTGCTTTCTTGAATCTGTTACAAGCGCCGCACGCTCCTCATCATTAGAAATGAAGCCCATTTCTACAAGGATTGCAGGAACAGTCGTATGATTTATAACATAAAACTTAGACTTAAACAAGCCTCTATCTTTTGTATCTATACCTTTAATTAAATGAGCATGAACTGTTTTTGCCAGCTCTTTGCTGTAATCGTGATAATAATGTGTTTCTATACCCTTAGGTTCAACAGCAACTGCCGAATTAACGTGAATACTGACAAATATTTCCGGCGCTTCATTCTCTGAGAATTCCACTCTTTCCTGAAGCGATACATATTTATCGTCAACACGTGTAAGCGCAACTTTATACCCCTTTGATTTTAATATTGATGCAACTCTTTGTGTAACATCCAGAGTGATATCTTTTTCATTGATACCTTCTCTTATTGCACCATAATCGCTTCCCCCGTGGCCTGCATCAAGAACAACTTTACCTTTTGTAGAAGGCTTTTTAACAGGAGCAGTAACAACTGGAGTATCCTTAACATTAACACCCCCTTGAGTAATAGTAATTTTTATTGCTTTGCCATCTACACTCTGGTCAATTTTTACAACATCACTCTCATTTAAGCTCATTGATGCTCTGACGCCTATCTGCGGAAGCAAAGAAAAGGTCAGTTCTTTATAGTACGTATTTTGAAGAGTTTTAATTAAATCTAGCTCATTATAGCTTTTTACATTGAATAGATAAATATTTAAACCCTTATCATCTCTAAGAATAGAGTGCACTACAGGGTTAGTAAAAGACAAAATCAGTTCATTTGTTTTATTATCTATCTTACGCACATACCCTTTACCTAAATTTGCCACACAGTTTACTAAATCAGTGTGTTTTAATTTATCTGCATTAATAAAAAGCAAAGACTGTGCATCCGCAGAAAACACAGGAATATATTTTTCCGGTTTGTCTGTTGTGACAACAAGCCTTGCTTTGTTATATTCAAATTGGCCTATTTTTGCCACATCCTTACACGAACCATCAGGACAAATTTTAAGCTCTTTATTCCTAATTTTTGTATCAACAAAAGTATTAGGAATATCTATAACAACACGCTTTGGGCTGTCCAGATAAAACATTTTTGAAGCAGTAATCTGCCCCAGCCCGCTTACAAGCAAACCTCCGTTTTTTATATAATATCCATTTATATAATACTTGGTTCGAAGCTTTAAATCTGAAGATAAATCTATAGAAACAACAGAATCATATGTTTTTCCGTCAGAATTATTAAGTGTAGAATTTTCAAATGCCTGCTGGATATCAGCAATAACCGAGTTTGATGCATTTACCGTATTCTGGGGGATTGTAACCTTTTGCACAACCTGAGAATTTACTGCAACGCTTGAATAGGTCAAATTCTCAGCTTTCTCTTCATATATTGGGTTAAAATAATCATTCGTTAAGGCTAATTTTCCGCATTTTACAACAATATTTCCATTTACATTAATCAACTTGATTTTTGAAGTATCAACCCCTTCTTCAAACGTAATAACAGCCCTAACTACATCCGGATTTGTTGTAAATTGAGAGAGTTTAATCTCTTTAATATTTGATTTTTCAAATATAAGCTGCTGTTTACCGCCTATTAACACAGAATTTTCTATATCAAAATAAATCCTGTTAGGATTTTCTAGCTTTGAATACTTAAATTCTTTTTGGAGCCCCTCTGAAGATTCCATAATATTAAGATAAACCAGCGCAGAATTATCATCATAATTCAACGACATAACTTTAGAAGGCTCTGCAAATACTGCACAAGTCTGAAATAAAAATACTATAAATAATATTATAAGAAAAAATATTCTCTTCATTTTTAAAACAGAACTCCGCCCAAATCCTCAATATAATTCTATCAAAATCGAAAATAAAAGTAAATTAGGAAAGGAGTATAAGTAAAACAAAAGCTTGCAGTTTATTCTGCAAGCTAAAATTTTTACGAGAGAAAGAGAGAAATTATAACTAAATCTTTTTTAACCGTGCAAAAGACGGTCTATTTCATAAACTTTTAAAATGAAGGCTTCTGTCTGCTCCTTAAGCCACAATGCAAAAATTTTGATTTCATCTCTGAAACTATAACATCCGGGCCACATTGCATACATAATCTATACTCCTTATAATGTGCTTAACCTTACATCATGTATAACGGCATTTTTCAAAAAAACTTTAGGATTTTAAAAGACATTGTTACAAATCGTTACATCATTAAGTTATGTAACAGATTTTTTAAAGCCTGAAATTTGCAAAAATTTATATACTTTATACATATGAGGTATTAAGATGGGCACAAATGTAAGTAATAATGTAAATACAACTGAAAGAACTTATAAACCGCAAGCTTCACAGAGCGGGCAGAAAACATCTGCTCAAAATTCAATTTATGATGCGAAGCAGCCTCAAACTCATGATAATGGAAGCACTGAAAATAAAAATATCTCAACTGAAATAGATAAAATTCTTGAAAAAATTTGTGAAAAATTCAAGAAATACGGACTAACTGTAGAAGATTTAAAGAAAAATCCGTTAATTCAAAAGGTTTGCAATCTAACAGATGAACAGCTTGCAAAAATTCCTGATAAAGAAAAAGCTGTAAAAATGTATGTAGAATGTCTTGAAACAGCAATTAGAGATTCAATAGTTGATGGGAAAATCGACTTAAATCAGGTTTCAAAACTTAGCAATGATTATTTTATTGCAGTTTCTACCGGCTGGACAATTGAAGGCTTTAAAAAACATAACAGCACACACGAAAAGCATTCATTAATCGATAGGTTAATTGCTTCTGGCTGCTTACCAAAAGATGCAACATTAGAAAATACCCCAGAGCCTCAAATAAAGAGAGCAATCAGAAGATATTTCAGACAAATTATTAAATATGCAGAAAGCAATCCTAGTGAAAAAGATATTAAACTACAGCTGCAAACATTTGGCAGATTGTTAATCAACTCTTCTGAGCAGGAAAAAGCCCTCTTCCTTGAAGTTGTGCAAACATTATATAAAAGAAACAGACTAAAAGGTTTAGAAGCATTATTTGCGAGCTGTAAAACAGATAAAACAAGACAAGCAGTTGCAGCAGAAGCTGGTTCTCCTGAATACATAAAAGAACTTACCACCACACCGGATGCTGACGGTCAAGTTATGAGCGAAGATGATGCAACAGCCGCAAGTGCACTGATTGCAGAAAACCAGTCTGAAGAAGATAGAACACAGGCTCATGAAAACTATGACAACGCACGTGCTGAATGGTTTGAAAAGAATAAAGATGCTTTAGAAGCTCTTGATCAAAAACTTAAAAAGGCTGAAGCTGAAGGCGTTGAGCCAGAATTAACAGATGCTGAAAAACAGTTATTAATTGAAAGACAAAACTTTATCAAAGCTGTATCTGCCGGTGAATTTATAGGTGTTCAAGAAAATAAATTCTTATCAGATGAATTTAAAGAACTTCACTTGAGCGACTTAAATAAAGATGCTTATGAAGTTCCTGATTACAAAGATATTCTAAATCAGATTAACGAATATATCGAAAAAAATCCTAATGCCTTGACAACTACCAGCAAAGAACAGTTTACAAAGACAATGGATAAAGCCACAAACGGTAATTATTCAACTGTAGCTTCAGGAAGTGATGCCGAACTAAAAGCTCCTGTACAGACAAATACAGAAAAAGAAGATACAACTCCTGATTTAGGATTTGCAACTAGAGAAAATGTTGATACTTCAAGATTGACAGCTCTACGTCAGCAAATTATGACAACAGATAACAAACAAAGTTTTAAAGTTGAAAAAACTAATACAACAAATCCTATCAAAACAGCAAATACTTTAAATGAAAAAATGAGCGAAGCTGCTAATAATCAGGATAGATTAGCTATAATTAAAGAATTTTTCGAAAAATCTCCTATGTTGAAAAAGGCATTAGAAAAATATGTCATCGGAGCTACAGATTCATTGACTATTCTTAACGCTCTTCCAACAAATGCTAGAAAATACCTTGCGCAAAAATTAACTCAAAAAGGGTTATTAAAAGAAGAAGATATCGAAAAATTAAAATTATCAATTAACGAAAAACAGCTTCTTATAACTATGTATCGCAAAATACAAAAACCAGAAGAAGTTTAAATTTTTCATACAGGGTAATAAAAGTCAGTAAGCAGGGAG
>ENA-OPMG01000610-OPMG01000610.1-human-gut-metagenome-genome-assembly--contig:-NODE-610-length-25252-cov-16.933841_pt1 | contig 25252 bp, 12 predicted proteins | sample MGYA00241522_ERZ501741 | MGnify/ENA primary metagenome ERZ501741 (study PRJEB25962, sample SAMEA2042616) | human gut metagenome | biome: human gut; feature: human-associated habitat; material: faeces...
TGGGTGTGACCTGTAAAGTCACGTAATTGATTGTTAGACAGTGATATTAATTGCATGATTTAACCCGCTGTTCCGTCAGCGGTAGCCTACTATAAGGTGCATCTCCAGTGATGGGTTGTGCCAAGCTTATAGGACAAAGTACACTTTCCGAAAGGACAAGACTGAACCGTGAGGGAATGTCAAGGACGGTTAGTATCATACCGTTGAGTGGCGAGGCTGGATAGCATGGTTAACGTAAGTGAACTGACTTTAGCCGTCGTAAGGTTTGAAGGAGCGCAAGATACTTTAGCTCTCACCAAAAGGTAAGCAGTCGGATAACCCTTGCCCATGTTGGGGTTACACGGACACAGCACTGCCGGCGGACTTGGCAGAACCTAAACTATCCGTTTGTCAATTACGTGGAACAGGGCAAGCCTGTATCTCTCTCGTAAGAATGCGAGTAAGCGAACCGCAAGGCAAGCCGAATGGGGTGCAGGTATGAGATAACGGAAAAAGCGAATGCCACCCTGTAATGGGGTGGATACGGATTGAATCAACATCACGGGTTGTTATTGGTGACATCATCCGACACGAAAGTGGGCAGACTTCCGTATATGGTAACTCTTTACAAGATAACTTTTAGAACTTTCAAAAGGAGGAAAGCAAATGAACGAAACTAAAACATCGTGTGCGCCTGCTGATAGTAGGAATCTAACTTGGGACGGCATGGACTGGTCCAAGTGTGAAGCCTATGTCCGAAAGCTACAAGCGCGTATTGTAAAGGCTCAAAAGGAAGGCAGACATAACAAGGTGAAAGCCTTGCAGTGGATGCTGACCCACTCTTTTTACGCCAAGGCATTGGCGGTAAAGAGGGTTACTTCCAACAAAGGGAAGAAAACGTCTGGAGTAGATAAACAGCTTTGGGATTCTCCCAAGCGCAAGTACAAAGCAATCGGTGAACTGAAACGTCGTGGTTACAATCCGCAGCCGCTTCGTAGGGTTCACATCAAGAAAAAGAACGGTAAACTCCGACCGTTGGGAATACCGACAATGAAAGACAGGGCGATGCAGGCATTATATCTCATGGCATTGGAACCGATAGCCGAAACGACAGGCGACCGCTTTTCTTATGGTTTCCGCAAGAAACGCAGGACAATGGACGCTATCCGTCAGATTGATACGGTTCTAAACCGCCAGCATTCCCCCGAATGGATTTTGGAGGGAGACATTAAAGGCTGCTTCGACCATATCAGCCACGACTGGCTTCTTAATCATATCCCTATGGATAAGACGATACTCAGAAAATGGCTGAAATGTGGAGCTGTATTCAATGGCAAACTATTCCCGACAGAAGAGGGTACACCACAAGGAGGTATCATATCACCGACACTTGCAAATATAGCACTTGACGGACTTCAACCACTCTTGGCTGAAAGATTCAAAAGATTATGGCGCAACAATAAGACATTCCACTACAAGGTAAACCTTATTCGTTATGCGGATGACTTTATAATCACAGGTCGAGATAAGGAGCTATTGGAAAACGAAGTCAAACCTATCGTGATAGAATTTCTCAAAGAAAGAGGGCTGACCTTATCCGAAGAGAAAACTACCATTACGAACATATACGACGGTTTTGATTTCTTAGGTTTCAATGTGAGGAAGTTTGGCAAAAGGCTATACACATCCCCGTCCAAAGATGCACAGAAACGCTTCAGGGCAAAAATCGGTGACATCGTTAAAGGACATAAAATGTGTAAGCAGGAATCGCTGATACGAATGCTTAATCCTGTAATCACAGGTTGGGGCAACTATTACCGATATGGTGCATCAACCGATGCTTTTCATGGTTGTGACAATCACATTTACAATCTCACGAAGAAATGGGCTTTACGTCGCCATCCAAAGAAACGCAAGTCTTGGGTTGCAGACAAATATTGGCATGAAATTCGGGGGCGTAAATGGACGTTTGCATGGAAATATGAAACCAAGAGCAAGAAAGTGAACTACCTGACCCTTAAAAGGTTGTCGGATATACATTATACCCCGTACAAGCAAATCAAAGGTGAGGCAAACCCTTTCGACCCGGAATACGATGATTATTTCTTTCAGCGAAAGGAGCAACAAATGCTGGAATCTCTCAAGGGACGTAAGTCTCTCTTATATTTATGGAACAAGCAGAACCGGATTTGTCCGTTATGTGGCAAGGAAATAGATTGTACAAAAGCATGGAACGTCAACGAAATATCTGTTGGTGGTTCGATTGTACGGCAACTTGTCCACAACAACTGCTACAAGCGAAATAAACGAAAATGTTGAAAGTATGAGCCGATTTCTAACAACAAATAGAAATATTGAGTTGCTTGAGCCGTATGAGGGGAAACTCTCATGTACGGTTCTTAGGGGAGAAGGGGGCAGCAATGCCCTTGACTTACCCGATGTGCAGAAGCAGGGCGATTTCTTCGTCGAAAGCCCGATCATCCTCTTCGCCGCCGTGATCTGGTTCTTGCGTATCTACGACGGGGGAAAGTACTGCACTTTTCCGCACGCCATCGAGTTTCTGAACAAACGCTACGAGGATATCTTCCCGATTCTGACGAGTTATCCGGAGTTGGAAAATTATTTAAGTCCGTTCATGGATGCGTGGCTCGGCGGGGCGCAAGACCAGTTGCAGGGCCAGATTGCCTCGGCCAAAATTCCGCTCTCGCGTATGATCTCCCCGCAGCTCTACTGGGTCATGTCGGGCGACGACTTCACGCTCGACATCAACAATCCGAACGATCCGAAGGTGCTGGCGGTGGGCAATAACCCCGACCGGCAGAACATTTACGGCGCAGCCCTCGGTCTGTACAACAGCCGTATCGTGAAGCTCATCAACAAGAAGGGGATGCTGAAGTCATCGGTCATCATCGACGAGTTGCCCACAATATACTTCAAAGGGTTGGACAATCTTATAGCTACCGCCCGAAGCAACAAGGTTGCCGTGTGTCTGGGCTTTCAGGATTTCAGCCAGTTAGTGCGTGACTACGGGGACAAAGAGGCGAAAGTGGTGATGAACACTGTCGGCAATATTTTCTCCGGTCAGGTGGTGGGGGAAACAGCCAAGACGCTCTCCGAGCGGTTCGGTAAGGTGTTGCAGAAACGGCAGTCCATCTCCATCAACCGGCAGGATGTTTCCACCTCCATCAACACGCAGATGGACGCGCTCATTCCACCGAGTAAGATTTCCGGGCTTACGCAGGGAATGTTTGTCGGTTCTGTATCCGACAACTTCAACGAGCGTATCGAGCAGAAGATTTTTCATTGCGAGATTGTGGTGGATGCCGAAAAGGTGAAACGGGAAGAAAGTGCCTACAAGAAAATTCCCGTCATTACAAACTTCACGGACGAGGACGGCAACGACCGCATGAAGGAAACGGTGCAGGCGAACTACCGGCGCATCAAGGAAGAGGTGAAGCAGATTGTGCAGGAGGAACTGGAGCGTATCAAAAACGATCCGGTGCTGTGTAAACTGCTACCAGATAATGAGACTGTCTAACAAGTCCCCAAAATTGAAAATTATCCCTATCGAAGTTTGAAGTGACCCCCAAAAGTTGGATACAATTTTTTTGGGGGGCACTTCAGTTCTGACGGGTAAAATCGTAAAATTCGGACTTGTTAGACAAATACTTACGCGGTTTCAACCTCAGGTACTGAATCTATCGAATTGACAAATTTAACCAATTGCGGATCTGAATCTTTTTGTATGAGGTTTCGGAGACTCTTTTTCAATTCATAAGCATCATCCCCTGCTGTATTTATTAAATCCATATAAAAATCTTTGTTTTGCAGAATCAATGAACGGCATGCCCCATCGGAAATTACAGGTTTCACTATTTTATCAATAACGTCTCCAGCTTGACTTTTCAAATTACCATGCGATCTAAGCCATGTTTCGAAAAATTGAAACTTTATTGCATTGATAGTCTTTTTACCGATGCAGAAATCATTTCTTATATCGGTAACTGTCGATTTAATTTTTCGTTTATCCAATCTTTCAACTATATTCTTGAAACAATTAGGGAAAGGATTCAAACTTTGAGTTCCAGAAGCAATATCCATCAGAATCTTTTTGCCAAATTCAGTCAAGTTATCTGGCAAGGATTTGATTTTAGCCAGTAAATGTTTTATTGCGACAAACCAATAATATGATGTATGTGCTGTTCTTTGGGCGTATAATGTATCAACACTTATTTCAGACAACGCTTCGAACGCTATTTTATTGATATGATCGGTCAGGACATTGCTTATTTTAGTGGTCAAATCGTAAAAAGATGCGTCAGGAATTACATCTTTAATATTGTTCTTAGTGATATACTTATCCAAATCGGTATTCCACTCTGCTAAATGCTCGATAAATACCTCATCCGTTACACCTATTCTGTTCTTAATATCTTCAAATTGGGGCAATATGTCTGAGAGCAATAATTTATAGCCAAGTTTATGATTTACCATGTATTGTAGTGTTTCATTTAATAGCGGTATATTCCATCCCACACTATTTACTAATAAGTCTCCATGATCCACATAATAGTCCATGAGTTCTGCAACATATTTTATATCTCCACCCTCTATTAAGGAAACGGAATGACCATGTGCCAATTGCATGGCGACTAAATCGTAATATCCAGACTCTTTAATGTTTCGGCCATCAGTTTCTAATTCAGAATGCAACTGATTTATGTAGGTTGAATCTAACGTTACAGGTAAAGGTCTTTCTTCGTCAGATGCCAATAAACGATAGGTTGTAAATATAGCCCCTATATTATCTTTATTTACATTCTGTTCATCAATGCAATTCGTGATCGCTTGCAAAAGCGTTGGAAACGTATAGGTAGAATTATCTTTTAACGTTTTTACAATATCTGCATGGTCGAAATTATCGGGTAGTAAGTTTGCCAAATAATTATCGAGCGCCTCCGAATTTGTTGCTACTTGATAATATTTATATGCTTTAGTTGTCGCGTTATCCCGATAGGCAGCATCTGTTGCATTTGCAGCTTGAATATAATCGATAAATGTATTTGGCTTGACTGTTTTTGCTTCAATCAATGACGTAAAATCGCACGCCAACTTATTTTGCGCAATAAACCTGTCTATTGCATCTAACGTTTTGAAATAGTCGCCGCCATTGAAGTCATTGAACCGAACTATCTTCTTATATAATTGAGCAATCACATGGTTTTGGCTTTCCGTGTCTAAATGCAACAGCAGTTCTTGGTATTCGACAGGGAACACCTGCTTCTCTATGGATTCTTTTAATTTCAATTGTGCTATTCTTTGCCATACACGCAGAATAACATCGCTCTTTCGAGTTAATTTATGCAAACAATGTATAATCTTATCGATAAGCGCATTGTCCATACATTGTATAACTTCTTCTAATACAGTGTCAAATTGTTTATTAGTCTCTGCATATTGATTTATGTCGTGGTCTTCTTCTCCGTTGATGCAGCCTTCAATATATTTTTTCAATGGAATTTGTCGAGCATCTTCAACATCGACACCATATACCAAAGCTGCAATTTCGCGTTGTGTTTGCAGATCATTGTTAATTATTGTTTGAATGCCATTCAGATAGTCGCCGGACAATATTTGTTCTACTGGATTTGCCAGAATATCCGTCTTCTTCAAACAGAACAATGCTATGTTTATCATCAAAATTTCGTTACACCACTCTTGTTTAAGAGCGACCATCTCATTGATATATGATATAATTTCCCTAACATTGGCATTAGGATTTACCAATCTGAATATCCGATTTATAGTTTCTTTCGCTTCATTTTCTGTTTCTCCAAATGCTTCAACAAACAGTTTGTTGAATATACTTCGATAGTCGGTAATAACAGGAGGAGCAACACGATAAACAATAGGGAAAGTTTTATTGATAAAATACTTGGTCAGTTGTTTCGTTTGTTCGTCGGTCTCATCTCCGAATGCACAAGCTAAATGTGTTTCATCGAAAGGAATAACAGCCCAAACATTTTCAAAACCGCTATCGGCGAAGAACGTATGGATAGAAGACCATAATTCTTTTACTTTTTCAGCGGGGAGACGATCCATGTTGTCAAAAACAAGGACTAATTTACGTTGTCCTTTTTCCTTGATAAAATCAGAAATGTCTTGCATCCATGTTTTGAACTCGTAAACCGTTGGTTCGTCTTCGCTCAAAGTCTCATAGCAAACGTCCTTTTCGACTTTATCTTGATAAATAGCTAACATATAACTCCATCCATATTTATGATCTTTGCTATATGCCCATTTCCAAACGCACAATGCAATAAGAACTGGCAGTGCAGCTATGATAATAGACAATAAAGAAAACCACCATGTTGTGGGTGTAGGTTTTACTGCATACGCAATAAATGTAAATATCGGAGTTAAAACTGCAACCAAAAATGCCGCAACCATACCATTACTGATAAGGGGATATTTTTCGGTTACGGTCTCCGTTTTACGGGCTAATAAATATTTCAGCTTTTCAGACCATGATACGGTTTTCGTACCTCCACCTTTGACTTTTATTGTTGCATTTCCAGATAGGATACCATCATCAATAAGTTTGCTTGTAAGCAATTCCAATATAGAGCGGCGTTGCAAGTCCTCTTGATGTCCCCATGCGTCATACTCAAAAAAGTAATAGTCGTCTGATAATTCACGTTCCAACATTTTAACCACGTTGGATTTTCCAGATCCCCAAATACCTTCGATGCCGATAATTCGAGGTAAAGTACATTCCTCATCCAATGAATCATTCTGACAAAAATGGCGAGCAATAGTTTTTGCCAACCTTTCTTGCGAACCTCCATCGAATTTGTCAATACCACACGGTTTATTTTGGATAAACCGCGGATATTGCTGTTTGGATTGTAGTTTTGTTTCCATATACGTAATTTATTGATTATACGAACTCCAAATAATTCTCCCGATTTACCACATGAAACTCGGCATAGGGATAGGCTTCTTGGAAGGCTTTCGGTGCGGCCGGCATTTTATTTCCCCACTTGAACTCCAAGGCGGTAAGACTGTCGGCACTCTCCTCAATCAGGTCGATTTCCTGTTTGTCGTAGGTGCGCCAGAAATAGAACTCCCTGTGCAGTCCCTCATTGAAGTTCGCTTTGCGCCGCTCTCCGATGATGTAGTTCTCCCACAGCGCACCGACATCCTGCCGAATGGCCAGCGGTGAGAAAGCCCCGATAATGGCATTGCGAATGCCGTTGTCGTAGAAGTACCACTTGCCAGCTTTTGTAACCTCCTTGCGTAGGTTACGCGAATAAGCCCCCAGACGATAGATAACGAAGACCTTTTCCAATAGGTCGAGGTATTTTTCAACGGTCGTCTTGCTCATGCCGAGTTGTTTACCTAACTCTTCGTAAGAAACTTCGCTGCCCAACTGAAAAGCTATCAATCGCAGTAGATCGCGCATCTTGCTCGAATTTTTTAAGCCGTCAATTGCTAAGATATCTTTAAGCAGGTATGCACCGACAATATCACGTAGGTAGTCTGTTTTACGTTCATAGTTCTCCATCATTACTACTTCGGGATAGGAACCGTAAATCAAGCGCGCTTCGAGGTTCTGGCGGGTTTCAAGTGCCGTTTCCGTCTGTGCGATTTCCCGTTGCGAGAATGGTGTAAGGAGAAATTGCGTACTGCGGCCGACCAACGGTTCACCAGTCTTATTCAGCAAATCGAATGACGAAGAACCACTTGCCAAGACACTTATTCCCGGTATTTCATCAACTATCAACTTCAGAATACTACCGATTTGTGGTATGTTCTGTGCCTCATCAATAGCCAGCAAATCAATACCATCCAATAAATGCCGATAATTGGCTATTGAGCGATTCTCCAATAGTGCTAATGTGTCGTAGTCTTCGCCGTTGAGCATCATCGTCCTACCTGAATAGTTGTCCACAATTTTACGCATCATTACCGTTTTACCAACACGGCGAGCACCAAAAATCAGTACTGCTTTATTGGGCGCGATTCGTGCTGTAATCTTCTCTTGAAGTATTCTATTTACTGTTTCCATACCTTATAAAATATAATGCAAAGATAATCATATTTTTTTAATTGGCGAATTTTACAAAAAAAACGGGCTATTAAATGGCGATTTTTACAACCACAATCTTATGGAAGTTGTTTCATTGTTTTTAGTAATGATATATGTTCATACTATGATGACTCAATAATTTACCAGACATACGTTTCTGAAATTTGTCCTTATAGGAATGAAAAACTCACATATATTGTGCTAATTAATATATAATTAAATGAAAATAAAAAGACAGGATACGAGTATTCCTGTCTTCTCATATGTAATGGATATTTTTTTATTTTCTCATCCGCTCCAACTCCTCATCACGCAACATTCTCTCGTTCAGTTTTTCCTGCATCCTGTCAATGAAATAGGTGCGGCTTTCGTTCTTCCGGCGTTTGATATCAGTGTAGAAGCGGTAGCAGTCTTTAGAATCAACCCCGAATATCTTATAGAGAAGTGGGGCGAGCTGTTTGAGCGGCATATTGCCGTTGTTGATGCAGCCCATCACGTCTATGCCGTAGATAAGTTCCACGAGGTCGATGGCATTGCCCGTCCATTGAAGAAGGCTGGCGGTGGTTTCTGTTGCGTTGTTGGCGGATATTAGTGGTGGCACTTGGGGCGTGGCAAGGAATTTCTGCATCTTTCTTACGAAAGACAGAGCCTTGCTGACGTAGGCGGCAATCTCTCTTTTTTCTTCTGACAGATTACGTACGGGATGGTGCTGCAACTCGATTTCGATGTAGGCAAGCGCGATGACGGTAAGGTTCATGTCCATGCCGCCGTTGCACAGTTCGATCACTTGGGTGGCGAAAGCCGTGTATGCCGTTTCCATATTGCAGTCGCCGGCTTCGTTTATCAGGCGGAAAAAGTCGGTTTCCGCCAGCAAGAAATAATTCATGGTTCTGTCAATTTTGAAAATTACACTTTGTTTTCTGCGTGCGCACATGAATATAATTGGCAAAAAACGCGGCAGAAAATAAAAAATCCAACACTCAATTTTACAAAGTGCTGGATTTCAGAGGTATAAAATTCAGTATTTTTTCACAAGGACAAATTATCTCCGACTTAAATTGTTTGTAATCGGAACATTTATTCTATTCCTGAAAATAGAAATGTATGCTTGCCGCACATTTTGGCTATCTTGCTTTTTTATCAAGGATATAGATAATGCGACATACACCGTTGGGATAGCTTTTCAAAGAGGAAAGCGTCCAGTGTTGCTCTGGCAGAGCCGACTTAAAAAAATGTCGTCCGCTTCCGGATATGAAAGGAACGGTGTATAGTATGATTTCATCCACAGCGTGCATCCGCAGCAGTCCGTTTATATAGTCTGCCGTGTCCGGTGTGGCTTCCGCGAGGTAACGGATGTTTGTGCAGTCTTTTCTCCATTCGTGCAGCATTGAAATGGAATAGTCCGGTGTCACACGGTAAAAGGCTTTCTTCCTGATTTCATCAAGACCGCAACGGTCAAGGCACAAATCCTGATGTGCTTTATCATATAACTCTGAAGAAAGACATCCGTCCATCGTCAGTACGGCGAGAATCTGAACTTTACCCATAATCGTTTCCTTTCGTTAGGCAAGGGTAAAAAAGTAGCGTGCAATTCACACTACCTTCAAGCGATGGCTCTGGTAAAGCCTTTACGGAGAGTACGTGAATGCACGCTATGCGTAAGCATAGCATAAGCATCACGCAATCGTCTCCGTAGTTCCAATTTACCAGATTTTCGCTTGAAACGCCTTGCGGTCTTATCCTATATGTTGGCGGCGAAAAGCTCCTGCCAATCGCCGTTTTTCTCAAATGTTATGCAAAGATAGCCAAATTCAGTGAATTACGGGCTATGATTGCTTGAATTTATATTTAAGTCCATACTCTTCAAGTTTGCTGTATAGTGTTGTCCTGCCTATGCCGAGCAGTTCTGCGGCGACACTCCGGTTGCCGTTTGCCTGTTTCAACGCACGCAATATCCGCTCCTTATCCTCCGCGTCATTGCGCAAGGCGAAGCTGACAGTAGAGGTCGGTTTCGTCACGGCAAGTTCCAGATGCTCTTTCATGACAACACCTTCCTGCGCCTGCAATACAGCACCCATAACTTTCTGCCGAAGTTCCCGCACGTTGCCCGGCCATGCGTGTGTCAGCAACGCTTTACGTGCTTCGGAACTGAACCCGCTCACGCTACACTCCAGCTCTCTGTTTGCCATATCACGGAAGAACTCTGCCAGCGGCATAATGTCTTCTTGACAGTCACGCAACGGAGGAACGGTTATCCCGAAGTCGTGCAGGCGGTACAGAAGATCCTGCCGAAAACGCTTTTCATTCACCGATACCTCCAAATCTTCATTGGTAGCAGCGATGATGCGGACATTGAAATTCCGGTCTGCCTTGTCTCCGACCGGGCGATACCGCCTCTCCTGTATGGCACGGAGCAACATCTGTTGGGTTTCCAACGCGAGGTTTCCTACCTCGTCCAGAAACAACGTGCCGCCTTCCGCCTCATGGAAATATCCTTTCTTGGCATTGTCCGCACCTGTAAATGCACCTTTGACGTGTCCGAAGAAAGCCGACGGTGCAAGCTCTTTGGAGAGTGAACCGCAGTCCACCGCCACAAATGGCTTGCCTGCACGTTTGCTCTTGTCATGCAACAGGTGGGCAATATGCTCCTTGCCCGTGCCGTTCTCACCAAATATCATCACGCTCATATCGGTGGCGGCTACCAGCCTTATGCGGTGCATGATTTTCTGAAAGGCGGAACCTTCACGGGCGAATATAGGCATACGGCGTTGTCCTGCCTGACGTTCTTTCAGTATGGAACGGATCAGGGGGACAAGTTTATCCTCCACAAGCTGTTTGGGAATATAGTCTATCGAGCCGAGTTTCATGCTTTCCACGGCGGTATTAACTTCGGCGTAGTCGGTCATAATGATGAAGGGCTGCATCTTTCCCTCCTTTCGCATCCAGCACAAAAGGTCTATGCCACTGCCGTCAGGCAGACGCAGGTCGGCAACCACGATATCATTATCTGTTGCCTGTTGCAGATGTTTCTTCGCGGTTGAGAGGTGGTAAGCCTTCATATTGCGGTAGCCCTCCCGTGACAGCATATTGCAGACATATTCGCAATACACGATGTTGTCTTCCACCACAATTATTTTTGTCTTATTCATCTTCGTATTTTCTCCTTTCCTCTTCTGCCAACCGTATTATTTCCACTCCCTTATCCAGCACGGCAGTCACGGCATGGCTTAACGCTTCACCATCCGGGAGAGCATCGCCACGAAGCAATCCGTAAAGTACATTCAGCGGTTGGTCGGCACGGAGCACCTCCCACGAACTGCGCAGGTGGTGGATCAGGGAATCCAGCTTTTGCAGGTCTTTTTCTTTTGCTGCATCCCGTACCGCCTGCATTTCCTTTTCTGTTTCAGTTATCAACTTTTCCAGCATGACGGCTTCATTGCCATAGGACAATAAGGCGGAAAAGTCCGGTTTCCCGTCCGGTGTCGCTTTTATGGCACACCTGTCGGAAACCTCCATCAGTTCCGATATGGAGAACGGTTTGAACAGGCATCCGGCAAAGCCTTTTGCCAATAGTTCCCCTTTGTTACAACTGCCCGAAGCGGTTGCCACAACCACCGGGATTGTTGGTGAATTGCCCACGTTGGACGAACGCAACAGTTCCAGCAATTCGAAACCGTTTATATCGGGCATATTCAAGTCTGTCAGCAACAGGCTGTATTCTTTCTGGCGTATCATTTCCATCAGTGCCGCAGCATCGGTGCAAGTGTCGCAGTGTATTCCTTCTTGGGAATACATCTCTTTCAGCATCAGAAGTAATACCTCATCATTGTCAATGGCGACAACATCATGGAATTTATTGTTATGATAAACAGGTGTATTGCTTGTATATCCAAGCTGTTCTTCAGCTTCCTGCATAGAAATTTCAACTGTGAAACGACTGCCTTTCCCTTTCTTGCTGTCTAAACGGATTGTTCCGCCAAGCATCGACACAATATTACGCATTATGGCAAGCCCAAGCCCGAAACCCTCCTTTGCGGCGGCATTTGATAGACGTTCAAACGCACCGAACGCTTGTTTCTGTTCCTCTTCTGTCATGCCTGTACCTGTATCTTCAACGACCAGTGTCAGAACTCCATTATCATATTCAGTAATCAAAGAAACACCGCCTTCTTCTGTGAACTTGACAGCGTTTGACAGCAGGTTATTCCCGATTTGTATTATTCGCTCTTTGTCGGTCAATACAATGGCATCGTGTCCAGTCTTCACGGACAAGGACAGCCCTTTGTTCACGGCAACAGGCATGAACTCCGTTTCAAGTGTGTGCGTGATTGCTGAAATCCGGCAGGGTGACAGACGGGGCTGTTCCTTGCCGTTGTCCAGGCGGAAGAAGTCAAGCAAAGTGTTAAGCATATCCCGCATACGGTCGGAGGATTGCAGTATGTTTTGGATATACTGCCCGGACTTATCCTCACACTGTTCTTTCCGTATCAGTCCGGCATAGCCTGTTATTGCTGTCAGCGGTGTGCGCAGTTCATGGGTGATAGTATGTACCGCCTTCTTCCTTGACGTTATCAGTGCCTCGTTCCGTTGTACGGATTGTTCCAGTTGCCTTATCAAATCAGTTGTCTTGTGCTTGTATTGTTTAATGCTTTTTGCATCACGATGTATGATGATGTAGGAAATTAACAACAATAGAAGAACGAATCCCATTAAACCGCCTACTTGCATAAATGACTTTTCACGCATGGCAACTATTTCGTTTTCCCGGCTTTGCAGTTCGGTTTGTACCTTTTCTTCTATTTGGCAAATCAATTCTTGCAGTTGTCTGTTAAGTTCTGCATTACGAGCTGCAAGGCTGTCGGCTTGTTCCGACAATTGGCGATCCTGCACTTTCTGTTCGCTGATTACGTTTCTATTGACCGAATGAAGGATAGTGGTTGATACTGCTGGAGTTACTTCCTTTTTTTTGCCGAATATGCCTAAGAAACCTTTTCGTTTTGGCTTTTTGGACTGTTCCTGCACACTTTTCTGTACAATAACCGGAATTTGATTGGCTATCTTCTTGTTAATAGATTGTTGTTCATCCATTAACCGGACTATCTGGAACATCTGTCGTTCCTTATCCTCTAAAAGACTGCGCACACTATCGATGCGCTCTGCTGGATAGGTGGCCTTGAAACGGCAGAGCATACTGTCCATTGCCATACGCCGTGCATGGTAATGCTCGATATCTTTATCGTTCCATTCCAGTATTGTTTCACCCAATAGAGAAAATTTTATCATTTGAATATTGATATTGTTTATTTCTTTTCGGAGCTCGTCTATTTTTTTATTGCCAAGTTCTAATGCTTCTATCTCCTGCCATTCATAGAGGCTATTATATGCCATACATCCGATAAGAATGGAGATAAGTATATATCCCAACCGTATTGCCTTATAGAAATTTCCTGACCGCTCCATTATTTTAATGACATTGATTTTTGGAACATGAATAAAAGTTTATCTTTTTCGTTCATGCGGATATTATCAGAATAACCGTCTTTTGTTATTTGATACCCACATGGCTTAACCATAAAAATGCCTAAGCCCTTAGTGTACGAACTTACTTCTGAGGCATAGTCTTTACTTGTATTTAATGGAACTTTCCCTTTAATATGACACCACTCATTATTACAACTGATGTCTTCAATCTCAGACATCAGTTTTTGCAAATCTGTAATAGCTTTGGAACTCGCTACTTGGGGTATCTGCAACTCAAAACAGAGCATCGGTTCGAGAATGTCCACACCTGACTGTTGCAAAGCCAGCCTGAAGACATAAGGGGTCAGCTGTCTGAAATCAGCAGGTGTACTTACCGGGCTATAATACTCGGCTTGAGTAAAAGTTACTTTCAGATCTGTCACTTCCCATCCATGTAAACCAGATTGGCAAGACATACGAATCCCTTCAAAAACGGCATTTTGAAAAGAATGGTTCAGATAACCATAGGAGATGTCACTTTCGATTTGCAACCCTGCCCCTAACGGTAAGGGTTCAAGAGTCAGCCCTATTGTGGCCCAGTAAGGGTTGGGTGGTACTTCGATCTGAATAATCTTATTGACCTTTTTTATAGGTCGTTCTTTGTAGATAGTCTTGATCTCATCAAAATGGACCTTTACGGAAAATCGTTCTTCCAGCAATGTCTGTATGATTTCCTTTTGGGTCAAACCATATAACGAGATTTCCAATTCATCACTATATGAGTTTATGGAAAAGGACAAAGACGGGTCTTCAATCCACAATGTATTCAGAGCGGATATCACCTTGCTTCTCTCTTCGGGCTTATTTGGCCGGACGGAGGATTTGAGAGCGGGATGCTGATGAGATAATCCTTGAATCAAACAAGGTTTAGCACCTAAATAATCTCCGATTCGAAAATCTTCTATATCTTCTACAATCGCGATATCATTGGCACCCACTTCATCAACATTTATCTCTCTGCCCTGATAAATAGTCTTTAGATTTTTAATCTTGATGAATTTTTCCGAATCGTTGATTCTTACAACGTCTCGAAGTCTCAGACTTCCGTCAATTATTTTAAGAAAACTTCTTTTATGCCCTTTGGGGTCATGCTCTATCTTATAGAGATAAGCTGAAAGTCTGTTTGAGACTGATGCCGGAGGAAGTATAAAAGAAGAAATGGCGTCCAACAACTCATTGATACCGATATTGAACATTGCTGATCCATGTAGCACCGGATAGACTTTGGCTTTTGCCACAAGAGCGATTATCGTATTCCAATAATCAGCCGGTGAAATTTCGCTATCCGCCAAATATCGTTCTAATATATCGTCGTCATGGTTGCATACAAATTCTTTGTATTCTTCCTTTATATATGTTTGGGAGCAAACCGGATAAACCGATCCATCGACAACAGTTTGCATAAACAGGACATCTTGCGACAGATTTGTTTTTATATCCATATACAAACGCTCCAAATTCACACCGGCACGGTCAATCTTATTGATAAATATAATTGTCGGGATTTGCAGCTTTTGTAAAGTACTGAACAGCAACTTTGTCTGCGCTTGTATGCCTTCCTTTGCGGATAAGATGAGGACTGCTCCATCAAGCATTTTGAATGTCCGCTCCACTTCCGCAATAAAATCCATGTGTCCCGGAGTGTCAATGATATTGCATTTCACTCCATTCCAGATAATAGATGTCGTAGAAGCCCGGACAGTAATTCCTCTACGTTTCTCTATATCCATAGAGTCCGTTATGGTGTCACCATTATCCACACGGCCGCACTTTTCCGTTGCTCCACTGGCAAACAGCAGATTCTCGGTTACGGAAGTTTTTCCTGCATCAATGTGAGCAAGAATTCCTAAATTTATAATATTCATTTGGATTAAGCAATAATATACTACAGTAGATGCATTGTCGAAACGCACCTTTTAATACCTCCTCGTAGCATATGAGAACTACAGGATTACTAACTCGTATTAATATGTATATTATTACTGCCGCATAACGATTACAAAATTACACAAAAAAATATATCTAACAAAAGTGGGAGGATTTTTTAACTTTTTACCATAGACATTTTATTAGGGAAGCGTAGGTTCAACTGGCAAGTACAAATAAGTAGAAATGTTTGAACAACACCGTTTTAGGAAGTTGAAAAATCAAGTTTCTCTCTCGGTATAGCGTTTATTTTGGCCAATATCTTCTTTAGTTTAGCATTTGTGTATTTCCCATTCGTGTTCTATTTAGCTCCTTATTATGAGTATGTAGCAAGTTACTTATCAAATTCAGCCTCTTTGAGGGTCAAATATGGTTTTGCAAATGGTGACTGACAAGACATAAACAAGGTCAGCAGGAATTTTTTACATAAATGGACATGAATGTATATAACCTAAAATAAGAATAAATTTTAATAAGGGCTGCCCAAAAAGAAAAAAATGCAGTTGCCATCCTATAGATACTTGCAGAAAGGATAAAATTTACTTTTAGACCTTTTGGGATAGCCCTTATTAATACTTCAGATAAAATTCCTTAGGTTATATTTTCAATCCTTTGGACCGGGTTTCCTCCTTGGCATACAGTCCCGGACGCCCGATTATGACATGGTTGGCAACGATACTATCCGCCGGACTGCGTATCTGCGGCGGTGCATTTTCGGGATATTGCGCCTGCCTGTTCCTCACATCTTCCGCTTCCGGCTTGAGCTGTTGCCCTTCATTCTCCTTTTCTGCGACTTCGGGCGTGGGTGGCGCAAGCTCCAGCTGAATTTTTCGGTCAAGGGCGGCAAGTTCGGACTTCAACTGCTTCAGCTCGTCCTCCTTCTTCCACACCTTACCCGCTATCTCCTGTAACTGCGGTATCTCCATCTCCAGCACCTCGTTCTTCGCCTTGTACTGGTCGATGATGGAGGGTATCCTCTCCATCGCGTTGAGGAAGTTGCGGGCGGCGGCCAACGGGTCAGCCATCGCCAGATGCCCGTTGTTGTAGGTGTACTTGTAGTTCCCCTCGACCACGAAGCGGTTGTCGGTGAACTCCAATCCCTCTTTGAGTATCCTTTCGCTCACCACCTTTATCGGAAAACCGTAAAGTTCACCGACCTGCGTGTACAACCCTCCGGTCGTGGCATTCTTGGCTATCTCCTGCAAACGCTTTCCGATGACCTTCTCATCGGCGGAATCCACTCCGTCCACCTTTATTATATTAAGGCGGTTGCCCTCCTTGTCGGTCTGCACCACCGACAGGAAGCGGTTCCAGTCCTCCGTCATGGCATCTATGAAAGCCGTGTTGTTGCGCAACTCGCCGGTCTTTGACTCCAGCTTGAACTCCGAATCACGCTTGCCCTTGTTGAACGACTTGCGTTCCCCTTCGAGCGATGCGATCCGCTTTTCCAGTTTCGCCTTGTCCAACAGGTCGGTATTGCCGGAGAGCAACGCCATGTATTCCGAGAAATTCATGCCCGATTTTTCGTCCATTGCCCCCTCGTCGATGGTACGCGCACCCATCGCACCGCTTTTGAGCTGGCTTATGAAAGTCTGCTTGCAGTGCAGGAGGTTGAACTTGTAGCTGTCCAGTGACTTCTCCACCGCGTAGATGATTACATCCACGTTGTTCCCGGCGAAATGTTTGGCAATCTCATTACCTGCCCTAACTCCGCGTCCGTCACGCTGTTGCAAGTCGGACGGTCGCCACGGCGTATCGAGATGATGGATAGCCACACACCGTTTCTGGGCGTTCACACCCGTTCCGAGCATAGAGGTAGAGCCGAACAGCACACGCACCGTCCCGGCGTTCATGGCGTCTATCACCGCCTTCCGCGCCTTGTCGGTCTTGCACTCCTGAATGAAGCGCACCTCGCTTGGCGGTATACCGTAGTCCTCCGTCAGTTTGCGCTTGATTTCCGAATAGACGTTCCACCCGTCGCCCGGCTGGTATGTCCCCAAATCAGAGAAAACGAACTGCGTGCCTTTCTGGGCGTCGTATTTTTGATAATACTCCGCGATCATCTTGGCACAGTGACTCGCTTTGTTGTCGGGATGATCTTCGTAATTCGGGTCTATCATGCGCATGTCGAGTGCCATTTTCCGGGCATAGTCCGTGGCGATGAGCATCTTCGCCTTTTCTTCCGTTTCCGAAAGCGGCAGCCTGCCCAACAAGGTGGCATCGCCCGTCTTGGCGAACTGCATCAGTTTCTGTATGAAGTCCTCCTGTTCCGGCGTGGGCGGTATATGGTGCAGTATCTCGTTCTTGGCAGGACGGTCAACGCCCACATCCTCCGCCGTGCGGTAGTCCGTGATTTCATTATAGAAGGCGGCAAGCTCCGGCACTTTGATGAAGTAGCGGAAACGCTCCTTCTGGACCACATTGTTCGTCACGTTAAATTCAAAATCCGTCGTCTTCTTGGCAAATATCGCCGCCCAAGCGTCGAAACACCTTATGTCCTGCCGTTCCAGCTCCTTCGGGCGCAGGTACTTGAACAGCAGGTACAATTCAGTCAGTGAGTTGCTGATAGTCGTGCCGGAGAGGAAGGTCGCACCCAAGTCTTTTCCTGTGCGCTCCTGTATGGTGCGTATGGCAAAGAGCATGTTAAGTGCCTTCTGGCTTCCCTCGCTGTTTCCCAATCCCGCCACACGGTCGTGGCGCGTGTTGAAAGTCAGATTCTTGAACTGGTGGCTCTCATCTATGAAGATGTGGTCGATGCCCATCTGCTTGAAATCCACCACGTCGTCCGTGCGTGACTTTATGGCGTGTTCCACCTTCTCCAGCTTCGCTTCAAGGTTGTGCTTGCGCTTCTCCAATCCTTTCAGCATCGCCCGCGACACGTTCTTTCCCTGCTGCCGTAGCACTTCGAGGTTTTCCTCCACCGTGTCAAGCTCTGCTTGCAGGATGCGCTGCTGCAATTCCGGCGACTGCGGTATCTTGCCGAACTGGTCGTGCGACATGATGACGCAATCGTAGTCGTTGTTCTTTATATTATTGAAGAAGCGCACACGGTTGGCGGTCGAAAAGTCCTTCTCCGAAGCGTACAGAATACGTGCGTTGGGATATGCCGCCTGATAGGTGGCTGCAATCTCCGCAACGTTGGCTTTCAGCCCGATAATCATCGGCTTGTGTGCCAAATTCAGACGCTTCATCTCATGCGCGGCGATGCACATTATCAGCGTCTTACCGGTTCCCACCTCGTGGTCGCAAATTCCGCCGCCGTTCTGTTTCAACATCCAGACGCAATCCATCTGTGAGGGATAGACGCTCTTGATACCCCGGCTTGCCAGCCCTTTCAGGTTGAGGTCGGGAAAGGTCTGATGGGAGCCGTCGTAGCGCGGGCGCACGAAACAGTTGAACTTGCGGTTATACATCGTCACAAGCCGCTCCTTGAACTGCGGCGACTGCTCTTCCAACCATTCCGAGAACCCGTTGCGGATTTCGTCAATCTTGGCGTTGGCGAGTTGTATTCCCTCGTTGTCGCGCATCTTGATGTCGTTGCCATGCTCGTCCTTGCCGATGGACTTCATCATGTCAGGGCAGGTGTTGTGCAGGGCGTGTTTTAGGAGGTGCATACCGTCATAGTTCCGGTAATACCCCTTCACCAGAAACTCGTCCGTGATTTTCATGGTGCGGTAGCCGCACACCACCGAAAACTCGTCCATGCTTGCGGAATAGGCGATTTTCACCTCCGTGTCGAACAGCCGGCTCATGTAGGCGGCATAGACACCCGTCGGAATCCAGCGTTCCCCGAAATTGAAGTCCAGATCCTCGAAGGCGATGCGCTGCGGCTCGGCATCTTTCAGAGCCTCCAACGCCTGCTTCACCTCCGGCATACGCTCATTTTCGGGATTGTCACCCATCCATGCCTCTATGCGTTCCGCTTTCTCTATGACATTTCCGGCGATGAAACGGTCTTTGATTTCGTAACCGGTCACGAGCGGATTGTAGTAGATGCGCCCTTGCAGGGCAGTGAGCAAATCCTCCGCCGTGCTGTCGGTTATCTCCCGCATATAGTCGAGATTGACCGTACCATATTTGTTGAGCGACGCAGACAGGGCTTCTTCGGGAGAGCCTACGTTGGCATGGCTCTCCACCGCGAAGGAAACAGGATGCTCGAAGATGTCCGCCTTGACGAACTTTCCGTTTTCCATCCGTTCCAGCGAAAGGATGTCGCGCCCGCCCGCATCCATCATCACTAACTTCACGTTCTGCTTGGCGTTGAGGTTGCCGTAGCGCATGACAAACTCATCGTAACAGGTATTCAGATGCTCTCGCCACGGAACATTTGCCTCGCGCCGGAGCGATTCATAACGGTACAGACGCTCGTAGGCGTCACGCAGCGACACATACAACAACGCCTTTTCCTTCTGGTATCCTTTCAGGTCGAGCGGCTGGAATGTCGCCCCGTATGGCGTGATGTCTTTCAGGTAGCCGATGTTATGACGCCCCCGGTCAGCCACCAGCGACCCTTCGCGCAGGTGCATCTCCGGCGTGCGGTGGTAGGCACGCGGAGAAAGGTCCACGACTTCCTCCTTCGGCTTTTCCGCTTCGATGTCGGGGAAAAGGAAAGTCCCCACCGCTTCCGATGGGGTATCTGTAACGGCAGGTGCGGCGACTGCCTCCGGCTGTGTTTCCTCCTGTCGTGGCTGCTCACGGGAAGTTTCCGGCACGGCTTTCACTTCCGTCTTTTCCGCCACTTGTTTCTCGTTATGCTGCCTTGCCAGTTCCCGAAGTTCTTTCCTACGCTCCGGCGTCAAACCCATCATCATTTCATAGAAACCGTTGATGGGAGGATTGGTATCCCAGTCCAGTGTGGCATAGATGTCGTCCGGGTCGGCAGGCTTGGCGGTGTTCTCCGCTTTCACCTCCTTATTCTCCATTGCGGGTTTTGCAGTTGGAGCTGTCGGTGTAACCGTGACTTTCGGTTTGGGCGGAGTGGACTTTGCCGTAACTGCCTTTTTCACCGTCTTTTTCTTTTTGGAGGTTTTCGGTTGGCTGACCTCTTCCGTCATCCCCCAGAGGTCAAGCAGGGTGAGCTGCACGCCTGCGGAATATTGCGGGCGCGGTTCTATCTCCGGCTTTTCATCTGCGGGTTGCGGCTTTTCTGTCGGAGTTTCCACCGTCTGCGCCGAGGATACTGTTTCCAATTTTATGGCAGGACGCTCTACTTTATTTTGAACGGCAACTTTTTCTTCCGTTCCTGCCTGCCGGATTGAACCCGAATACAAGCGCATGGCAAGCCTGTAATGGAAATCCTCGTCGAGCATACGGCGCAAATCCCCGGCGATGCCTGCTGCCTTGCCCTCGTGCAGATAAACCATAGCGGGCTTCCCGTAGGGGTCTGTGTCAAGTTTCGCCATCGTATGCACGATGCGTTCCGGGTGGTGGATGAAATAGGCGTTGTCGGTCAGGGCGGTTTTCGTGTCCGTCTGTATCACGGTCATCAGCCGCTCGTCCTGCGACATTTCCTTCTTGCTGAGGTTCTTTTGCAGGACAATCAGGTCACTGCCCACCTCCGTGCCCGCGTTGTCCGTGAACAGGTTGTTGGGCAGGCGTATCGCGGATACCAGATTGGCCTGACTGAACAGCTCGTTACGCACGGAGGTCTTGGTGCTATTCAATACCCCTTGCGAGGTGATGAACGCCACGATACCGCCGTCACGCACGGCATCCAGTCCTTTGAGAAAGAAATAGTTGTGGATGGTTTTCTGGGCGGAGCGTCTGCCGAAAGAGTCGCTCCGCTGAAACTCCGCGTCGAACACGGCAATGTCACCGAACGGAATGTTGGACACCGCCAAGTCGAAATAATTGTTGAACGGTCTTTCGATTTTCTCAAAACCGCAGGTGCGCATTTTCTGGTCGGGATAGAGATGCCTCAAGATTGTACCCGTGAGCAGATCCTTCTCGAAAGCCATCACATCCGCATTGGGGCTGTGCCGCAGCATGGAATCCACGAACACGCCGACACCTGCCGACGGTTCGAGCATACGGGCGGGGCGGACGCTGTAATCTGCCAGCACGTCCGCGATGGTGTCGGTTATCTCTTTGGGGGTGTAGAAAGCGGTCAGCACGGACGCTTTCAGCGAATCCACAAACCGCTTGTACTCTGTTTCGTCCTTGCTGTTCTCACGGATAAGCCTGTGCAGCTCCACCGTCGGGGCGAACAGTTCGAGGTCGGATTTCGCCCACCGGACGGCATCCGTCAGTTCCTTTGCAGGGTTGAGGATACATTTCAGACCGCCGAAACCGCAGTACCTTTGAAGTATGGCACGCTCTTCGGTTGTCGCTGTCCTATTTTCCCTGTCAAGGATGAATGCCGTCCGTATCGCCTCGATGTTGTCCCGCAGTTTCTGTTTGCGGTTAAACGCCATATTCGTCTAAGTAAAGGACGGTTGCTCCCGTCAGCTCCGTGTAGAGCAGGTCGTAATCGGAAGACAGGGCGAAATTGTCATCCGAGAGGTCATAGACGGAGAACACGTTGCCGACAAGCGGCAGCAGTTTCAGGACAAAGGCTTCACGCTTCTCTTCCGGCACTTCATCGGCAAACTCGTTTTCCACGACTTCGCGGAGGATGGCGTAACGGGAATAATGCAGCCCGCGCAGCAGCGTGTCCATCGCCAGTTCCTGCGCACCATCGGCGGGATAGCCTTCAAGCCGTGCCCTCTCATACGTTTCGGCGGCACGGTCGGCCCGTTCCCGTATGAAAGCGGTGTCGTCAGCCTGTTCAAACTTGTTCGTGCGGAGATAGTCCAGCAGGTACAGACCGTAATAGGAAAAGTCGGTCTGACCCTCGTTTTTCTTCTTGTTGTTCATTACTTTGGATTTAGCGGATTGATAATTAACGGGATAATCGGTTGGAAAAAGGAAGAAAAAGGCACTCGGTATCCCTCCGAGTGCCACCACTAAATCCAAAGTATGAGTGTAATCCGGTATCGAAGAACAATTCATTACTCTGAACAAGTGGCAAAGTTAATACTATTTCTTCCGTCCTGAAAATTTCTTGTCCTTTTTAGCCTCCGGGAACACAAAAGTCGTGTTATATTCCCCGTCAAAGGCGACAACAGCATCGAAACTCTTGCCCTGTTTGCTCTTGAACCCTTTGAGCAGCTTGGTATGCCCTTCGGTGAGCAGGTCTTTGATTTCATCGTCGGACAGGGTGCGTCCCGCTTTCAGCCGGAACACGGGCAGTCCGCACTCCGTGTTGTCGCAGCGTACCACCTTGCCGTAGAACCGCATCCTGCCCGTGCCACACTTGGGACACGCGCAGCCGGAGTCACGGCTGCCGAAGAGCTTGTCGCACGAGATCAGTTCGGAGGTTATCTCACGTGTGTACGCCTCTATCTCCTTGCGGAAGGTGTCGTCGGACAGTTCCCCGCGCTCGATACGCGCCAGCTCCTTTTCCCATTCGCCCGTCATGGCAACATCGGCGATGCGCATCGTCTTGACGACGGAATTGAGGGCAAGTCCTTTTTCGGTGGGAACAAGCGACTTCTTGCAGCGTTCCATGTAACCGCGCTTGAAAAGCGTTTCGATGATGGAGGCGCGTGTGGCGGGAGTACCGATGCCACAGTCCTTCATCGCCTGCCGCAGTGCGTCGTCCTCAATTTCCTTGCCCGCCGTTTCCATTGCCGAGAGCAGGGTGGCTTCGGTATGCAGCGGCTTGGGTTTGGTCTTTCCTTCGGTAATGGACGAGCCTTTCGGTGTCAGCGTGTCGCCTTCCTGCCAGCCGGGGATGGTAATTTCCTCTTTTTCCTCGCCATAGACGGCACGCCATCCGGTTTGCTTCACGACGCTGCCTTTTACGGTAAACTCCACTCCGGCACATTCCGCCGTGACAGTGGTCACATCCTTGACGCATTTCTCAGAGAATGCCTCGACCATGCGCCCGGCAATCATCTGATAGATGGTATTGTCCTCTTTGGAGAGGAAGAGCGGTTTCTCACCCGTGACGAGCAGGGCATGGTGGTCTGTCACCTTGCCGTCGTCCACGCTGCGGCGTGTCGGGGCGGCTTTTGCCCGCACCTTGTCTTTCCATTCGGGCTGTGTGCCGATGAAAGCGAGCAGTTTGGGAATTTCGGCAAACACGTCTTCGGGGATGTAGCGGCTTCCCGTTCTCGGATAGGTTATCAACTTCTTTTCGTAGAGTTTCTGCGCGATTTCAAGCGTCTGTTCCGCCGTGAAGCCGTGCTTGGCGTTGGCTTCTTTCTGGAGCGTGGTCAGGTCGTAGAGCAAGGGAGTTTCCTCCGTCTTCTCCTTGCGCTCGGCTTTCGTGACAGTGGCGCAACCTGCCGCCTTTACCTTATTATATAGTTCCATCGCCGGTTCTTTCTCTTTCCATTTCTCGGAGGATGAGAATTTCACGACTTCGCCGTCGCAACCGTCCGTTGCGATATGGAGCTGCCAGAATGCTTCGGACGTAAAGCGGCGGTTCTCCCAGTAGCGTTCACATACCATAGCCAACGTTGGTGTCTGCACCCGCCCCACGGAATACGTGCCGTGTCCGGCGGCGATGGATAACGCCTGTGTGCCGTTGATGCCCACGAGCCAGTCGGATTCGCTCCGCGCTTTGGCGGCGAGGTAGAGGTTGTCGTATTTGCTGCCGTCTTCGAGTTTCCGCAGTCCCTCGCGGATAGCTTTGTCGGTGAGAGAGCTGATCCACAGGCGCACGAAAGGAGTGGTGCAACCCGTATAGTGGTAGAGGTAGCGGAAGATAAGCTCTCCCTCGCGTCCGGCATCGGTCGCCACGATGATATGTTCGCTTGTGTCGAACAGTCTTTTGATGACTTTTATCTGCGACACCACGCCGCTGTCGGGCTTGTAACCTTTCTCCGTCCTGACCTGACGGGGGACGAGCGTGAATGTGTCGGGAATAATCGGGAGGTTGTCACGGACAAATCCGCGCACGCCGTAGCCGTCGGGCATGGCAAGCTGAACGAGGTGTCCGAATGCCCATGTCACGGCATAACCGCCTCCCTCGAAATATCCTTCCTCTCTCTTTGTCGCGCCCACGATGCGGGCGATTTCACGTGCCACGGAGGGCTTTTCTGCAATGATTGTCTTCATGTCTTCTTCTTTTTTGTTGATACTTTGGATTTTATTTTGGATTCAGTGGCGGACACGGGATTACATTTTCATGCCCTTGCCCGTTTTCTTCTGCGGCTTCTCCTGCTGCTGTTGCTGGCGGGCGTCCTTCGGGTTGGTCTGACCTTTCTGCAACGGCTCTCTCAGATTCTTTGTAGCCTCGTTGGTCTTGCCATCGTTGTTCACCGCCACCTGCGTGCGGCTCTCGTTGGACGGAGCAACCTGCTGTGCATTGTCAGGGTTCGTGTCGTAGCGGTACGGGCGTCCCTTCTCCGGGTTGAACTTGATATACATCGTGGCATGGAAGCCCTGCTTGTCGGTCACGTTCTCCAGCTTCACGGCTTTACCCGCCACATAGTCGGCTTTCTGCTGGTCGGTGAAGCTCACGCCGCTCCATTTGCTGATGGGGCGGATGCTGCCGTCCTCGTTCGTCCACGTGTTGCGGCGTTGCTCCTTCTTGGTCTGTGCGGCATTTTCCCCGCCCTGCGCCTGACTTTTCGATGTGTCGCCTTTGGTTTCCTGTGTCTGTGCGGTACGGGGCGACTTGCCGGTTCCCGGCACGAACTCCACGCCGCGCTGCTCCACGTTCACTTGCAGGGTGGTGACGAACTT
>ENA-OPMG01000622-OPMG01000622.1-human-gut-metagenome-genome-assembly--contig:-NODE-622-length-25039-cov-2.636127_pt1 | contig 25039 bp, 22 predicted proteins | sample MGYA00241522_ERZ501741 | MGnify/ENA primary metagenome ERZ501741 (study PRJEB25962, sample SAMEA2042616) | human gut metagenome | biome: human gut; feature: human-associated habitat; material: faeces...
ATTGTAAACTCAAAAATAAAATAAATAAGATGGATGTGTTTTTTTCTCCTAATTTTTTAATTCCTTTTGGCGTTAAAATAAAAACAATAATAACATTGCATGATGTCCTTTTTTTAGATATGCCAAGCGTTAATAAAAATAAAATAGAAACATTAGAAAAAAAATTATTAATAAAAAAAAATCTAAAAAAAAGCAGTCAAGTTTTAACTGTTTCAAAATTTTCATATGATAGAATATGTTATTATTTTCCAAATGTTAAGAAAAAAATCCTTTTTTTCTACCAAGGAGTTGAAAAAAAATTTGTAAATTTTCCTCATTGTAGCAACAAAGAAGATTATATTGTTTATGTTGGCAATGTAAAAAAACAAAAGGGATTAAGTACTTTAATTGAAGCGTCAAAAACGATTGATTTAGATGTAGTTATTATTGGTGATAAAGATGGATTTAAAAACAAGGATTTATCTTTGGATTTTGATATAAATAAAAACGTTAGGTTTACTGGGAAAGTATCTGATAAAGAATTATTAGAAATTGTTTCGCGTGCTAAATTTTTGATTCAACCTTCGTTATATGAAGGGTTTGGTATTCCACCATTGGAAGCTCTTTTTTTAGGGACGAGACCAATTATTTCTGATATTGATGTTTTTTTAGAGATTTATTCTGATTTACCAGTTGTTTTTTTTAAAAAAAATAATGCCATGGATTTAGCTGAAAAAATAAAATCTTCAGATTATATTTTTTCATTTGATAAACATAAAACATTAGAAAAATTTAATTATTGTAATTTTACAAATGCTTTATATAATTATTTCGAAAACAAAATTAAATGAAAGTTATATTATTTATGCATTGAAAGGATATGATATTTATATGAAAGATAAAATTGATAATATTGTTTTTAAATGTTTTATGATATTATTTTTGTTTTATTATTCTTATAGATATATATTGCAAATGAATTCTGATAGAACATCTCCAACATATTCAAATACACCTTTAGCTATACAAATTTTTAAATATGTAATAGTATTTATTTTAATTCTTTGTCTTTTTCTTAATAATTTCCAAAAAAAAATTATTAAGAAAAATAATTTTTTTATTTTTTGTTTAGCATATGAAACTGTATATAGTTTGTATTCTTTTTTTCTGACAAAAAAAGTAAATATTCTTTTTTTTGGCAGTATGTCAGGTATAATAATAATGGTATATTTGTTAAATTTAAAGATAAAATTTATTGATTTTAACAAGTATATTTGCTTTTATATATTTTTTACTATTATATATGAGTTTATACAAATATTTTTATATATTTATCAAGGCAGATTACCAGCACTTGGCTATGCTACTGGTAATTTATCAGATGTTAGGTTTGGTGGACCTTGGGATGATCCAAATGGTTTTTCAATTTTATTATCGTTTTTAATTCCATTTAGTTGTTGTTATTTTAAAAAGTTAAAAAAGTATGTTATTGTTTCAATTTTAATACTTTTTTTGGTTTTAACTTGGTCATTAACTGGAATATTTACTTTTATAATGGTTTTATTATTTTATGGATATGGTGAATTTAAGAAAAAAGGAAGAAAAACGAAGAAAAAAATTTTGAATATTTTTATTTTAAGTTGTATTGTTATAGGTATAATTACATTTTTTTTAATAGATACTGATAGATTAGTACTGTTTATAACTAAGAAGTTAGAAAGTATTAATATTCATTTACAGGCGTTTAAATTTCAAGATCTAACAATTTTAAACTTTTTAGGTATTAAACCTAATTATGTTGGAGTTGAATCTGGATATATTGAATTAGTGTATACATTTGGTATCGTAGGTTGTTTATCTTTTATATATATATCGATATATTCGATAAGAAATATAAAAAAGAAGATTAAATATAACTCCAATGCTATTTACATTGCTATGTATTGTTATATGATAGCGTTTTTAATTGCTAATATTAATTTGCCATTACAATTTAGCTTTTCTAATTATGGAGTATTTATATTATGTGTTTGTGCAGGAATACAGAATTATAACGAGGTGATAGAAAATGAATCTTTGTTTTGTTATTAATCATAATTACGTTGAAAAATTGTTAGTTACTTTATATTCGTGTTATTTAAATAATAGTTTTGAAAAAATACATGCTTATATTATTCAAAAAGACTTAACTAGTTTTGATAAAAACAGGATTGAGGTCTTCTTTACAAGGTATAATGTTGAAATTGATTTTTATGATGTTGATGATAAATTATTCATGAATGCAAGTCATATGGCAACTGATAAAGTTTCATATACGACATATTACAAGTTATATATACTAAAATTATTAAATAAACTAGACCGTGTGTTATATCTTGATTGTGATATAATAGTTGATGGAGATATAACCCAATTTTATTATCAAAAAATGAATAAATTTATGGGGGTTGTAAAAGATAATGAAATAATAAAATCAAATAAAAATTATATAAAAAAAATAACAGGATCTAGAAAAAATAATTATTTTAACGCTGGTGTTATTTTATTTAACTTTTATGAAGGTTATGAGTATGATATTCCTAGTATGGATGAAATTGTTGAATTTTTAAATACTAAATCATCGAATTTAAAGATGCATGATCAGGATATTTTTAATCATTTTTTTAAAGATAATTTGCAATTTTTTGAAGAAAAATATAATTATTTTGCTATATATCATCATCTTTATCAATTATTACTTCCAATACCAAACAAATTCAATCCCACAATAATACATTATGTTGGATTAAAGCCATGGCAAAAAGGCTATGTTGGATTTTTTAAGAAAAAATATATTTATTATTATAATCAGGTAAATGAAGTTTATAATATAAATTTCTTGGAAAAAAATTCTTTGAAATATAAAATAAAATATTATGTTATAATATGTAGAACTAAAATTCATCGTTTTGTTAATTGGGTTTTAAAAAAATAGATTTAAGGCGGATGATAATATGAAAACTATGTTGTTTGTTGTTACACATAAATTTGTTCCAACTTTAAATAAGGGAAGGAATTTTATTGGTGTAGGAGAAAACAGAAATATAAATAATGTTAAATTTTATGATAACTCTGGTGTAAATATTTCCTCAAGGAACAAAAATTATTGTGAATTAACAGCTTTATACTGGATGTGGAAAAATTGCAAATGTGATGTTCTTGGCTTAGAACATTATCGTAGATATCTTTGTAACAAAATTTGTATTTTTAAACCAAGAGTTATTTCTATAAAAAAAATAACTAAAGTTCTAAAAAAATATGATGCAATTTTGCCTGAAAAAAATAAGTTTAAGCCAAATATATATGAACATTATAAAAAAGAACATTTTATATCTGATATGAATATATGTAAGGATATAATTTTAGAAAAATACCCTGATTATTGTCAAGCATTTGATAAAGTTATGAGTGATGATAAGTGCTCTATGTATAATATTTTTATAATGAAAAAAGAATTTGTTGACTGTTATTGCGAATGGTTATTTAATATTTTATTTGAGTGTGAAAAAAGAATAAATATTTTGGATAGAGATGATTATCAAAAACGAGTTTTTGGTTTTTTATCAGAGCGACTATTTAATGTTTGGGTGACTAAAAACCAGTTAAAAGTATATTATGCTCCAGTATATCAAAGTGGCGACGTGCCAATAGTAATTAAAATAAAAAAAATTCTAAAAAAAATAATTGTTAAATAAAAAAAATATTATATTACTATTGAAAAAATGGATTTTTATTTGATATTAATTGGGTTCATTTTTGCGTCTAAACTATAGGAAAGTAGGTAATTATTATGTACGATTATTTAATAGTTGGTGCAGGCTTATATGGTGCAGTGTGTGCGCATGAGCTTGCAAGAAAAGGAAAAAAAGTTCTTGTAATTGATAAAAGAAATCATATTGCAGGAAATATATATACGGAAAACGTTGAGGGAATAAATGTTCATAAATATGGAGCTCATATTTTCCACACATCTGATAAATTTGTATGGGATTATGTAAATCAATTTGCAGAATTTAATAATTATATTAATCAGCCAGTTGCTAGGTATAAAAATGAATGTTACAATCTTCCTTTTAATATGAATACATTTACTAAGCTTTGGTCTGATGTATTTACACCAGAAGAGGCTATGAAACGTATCGAAGAGGAGAAGAAGGCTTATAACGTTGAAAATCCAAAAAATCTTGAGGAACAAGCAATTAATCTTGTTGGACCAACAATTTATGAAAAGCTTGTAAAAGGATATACTGCTAAGCAATGGGGTCGTCCTTGTCGAGAGCTTCCAGCATTTATTATTAAAAGATTACCGGTAAGATTTACTTTTGATAATAATTATTTTAATGATCGTTATCAAGGAATTCCTATTGGTGGATATACTAAAATGATTGAAAAAATGCTTAGTGGTATTGAGGTTAGATTAAATTGTGATTATTTTAAAAATAAAGAAGAACTTGATAATATTGCAAATAAAATAATCTACACAGGACCAATTGATGAATACTATAATTACTCACTTGGTAATTTGGAATATCGTTCAATTCGTTTTGAAACAGAAATTTTAAATACTAATAATTATCAAGGAAATGCGGTTATAAATTACACGGATTATGATGTTCCTTATACACGTATTATTGAGCATAAGCATTTTGAATTTGATATAACATCACCTAAAACAGTTATCTCAAAAGAATTTTCATCAACCTGGAAATTAGGTGATGAGCCTTATTATCCGGTTAATAATGATAGAAATAATGAATTATATAGAAAGTATAAAGAATTATCACAGCATGAAAATAAGGTTTTCTTTGGTGGCAGACTTGGAGGCTATAAGTATTATGATATGGATGATACTATAATGGCCGCCTTTGAATTTTTAAAAAATGTAAAGTAGGTTTAAAATGGAAACGGAAAAAAGCACAAAATCAAACATAAAAAAGAATTATTTTTATAATATGATGGCAAAATTAATTTCATTGCTAGTTCCAATATTAGTGACTCCGTATTTATCAAGGATATTGGGTGCAGACGGAAATGGAAGATTAAGCTATATTGCCTCAATTGTTTCCTATTTTGTGCTTTTGGCCAATATAGGAATAGAAACTTATGGTCAAAGAATTATTGCAGTTCACCAAAATGATAAGGGATATTTAAAAAAGATAACCTTAGAAATTGGTATTTTAAGAATATTACTTACAATTTTTTCTCTTGCTTTATATTATGTTATTTTTGTTATAATTTATCAAAAAAATCAAGTGCTTTATGCACTTTATGGAATCACGCTTTTAATGACAGCATTTGATTTCAGTTGGTTTTTCCAAGGAATAGAAGATTTTAAAATTTTGGCATTATCTAATATGATATCAAGAATTACTTATATCCCTTTAATATTTATAATGGTTCATGACCAAAGTGATATAAAAATAGCGGCTATTTTAACAATTATTTCTACTGCTGTTCCTTATGTTTTATGCTTGCCCAAAATGCTGTCCTTTTTTAAAGGTGTTAAAATGCCATCTAAGCTTCATCCCTTTGATCATTTTAAGCCCTGTATGGTTTATTTTATACCAACTATAGCAATTCAAATATACACAGTTCTTGATAAAACGATGATAGGTCTTATTACAAAATCTGATTTTGAAAACGGCTATTATGAACAAGCCGAGAAAATTGTTAAATTACCGCTTACGGTTATAACAAGCTTAAATATTGTAATGAGGTCACGTATATCATATTATTATTCAATGGGACGAATAGGTGATATTAAATTATTAATGAATAAATCATGTCATTTTACAATGTGTATGTCAATTCCTATTTGCTTAGGATTATGTGCTGTTGCAAGTAATTTTATTCCTATTTATTTAGGTGAAGGTTATGAAAAATGTATAACTTTACTTTATGTTTTTTCACCAATTATAATTATTATAAGTCTTAGTAATTTTTTGGGTACACATTACTATACACCATGTGATTTACAAAAGACTAGTAATAGATTTTTAATTATTGGTGCATTAATTAATCTTGTTTTAAATAGCTTTTTGATTTATTTCCTTAAATCAATTGGAGCCGCAATTGCTTCCGTAGTTGCGGAAGGTGTAATAACCTGTTTATATATTTATTTTTCAAGAAAAATATTTGAACCAATTAATTTTATAAAAATAGGGTATAAATATATTATCTCTGGTTTGTTTATGTTTGCTGCAGTATTTATATTTAATACTTTATGGCTATATAGTGATTTTTCAAAATTTAAAGCTATTTCATATCTGGTTTTAGAAATTGGTATAGGAATTATTATTTATTTTGGATTACTATATATTTTAAAAGACAGCTTTGTTTTTGATTCAACTAAAAAAGTTTTAAATAAACTAAAAAGAAGGTAGGGATTAAAATGAATTTAGAAGAAGAAATTATATGTGATTTTAAAGTTACTGAAAAAAGAAAAAGAATATGGCAATGTCAACTTGAAATGGTTAAATTGGTTAATTTAATTTGTAAAGAAAATAATTTAAAATGCGTAGCCGCTGGGGGTACTTTAATTGGTGCAATTAGGCATAATGGATATATACCATGGGATGATGATATTGATTTAATGATGCCAAGAGATGACTATGAAAAATTTTTAAAAGTAGCTCCTAGTTATCTAGATAATACTAAATATTTCTTGCAAACAAACGATACAGAAAGAATGTACTATAATGGACATGCTCAAATCAAAAATAATGAAACTACATGTCTAACAAAAAATATGTTTAATGACTTAAAATTAGGAAAGAATTGTGGAATTTGGATTGATATATTCCCTTATGATTATGTTGATGGCGTAAAACAAACTCGTAAAATAAAAATTTTACGTTCACTTTCTTATTCAAAAGCTACCAAAGATTATGGTAGGGGAATTAAAGGAATAGTAAAAAAAATTATTGTTTCATTATTATGTCCAACAAAAGCCTCATGTGAAAGGAAAATTAAGAAAATAAAGCAGCTTGCAATGTCTTCTAGAAAAAAAGACTTTGTTGGTCTTATTACTTTTATGCCTGGATATGAAAAAAATGTTTGGAAATCTGACTGGTTTGATGAAACTACAATGCATAAGTTTGAAGATATTGAAATAATGATTCCGGTTAAATATGATGAAGTATTGAGGCAAGAATATAATAATTATATGACTATTCCTACTGTCAAAGGTGAAAATATTCATGGTGAGTGTTATTTTGATTTAAATAAATCATATAAAGAATATCGGAATATAGATAAGAAAGAGTTTGAAAAGCTTTTTGAACAAATTGATTATTAAGAGGTAGATTATGAAATACTATGTTAATGAAAATATTAAAAATACAGTTAGAGTTTTTCCAAGACAAAAAAGATATAATTGCTTAAGATATGATATGAATGAAAATCCCGAAGGACTTCCTAAAGATTTTGTTGATAGTGTTCTTAAGGAAATTACACCAGAATTTTTAGCGATATATCCAGAGCCTGATAAATTTTTAAATAAGTATGCAAACTTTATAGGAGCTCAATACGAAAACGTTGTTGCTACAAATGGATCAGATATGGCTATTAGATATATTCTTGAAACATTTGGAGAAGCTGGCAAATGTGTTGTAACGGTATCGCCATCATTTGAAATGTATTGGGTAAATTGCAATATTTTAGGATTAAAGCATAAACCTGTAGCGTATAATGATGATCTAACAATTAATATAGAAAATATTATTAATGCTATCGATTTAGATACAAGAGTTGTCGTTTTGCTTAATCCTAATAATCCTGTTGGCAATGTTTATACAGAAGAAGAATTTAGACTTGTACTTAAAAGAACGCAAGAGGTTGGTGCTATTTTGGTTGTAGATGAAGCATATCACTATTTTTATAAAAATACATTTATTGATTATGCTTTAAAGGAACCAAATGTAATTGTGTTAAGAACATTCTCAAAAATGTTTTCAATAGCAGCATGTCGCTTAGGCGTTGCAATAAGTAATCCTCAAATTATTGATTATATAAAGCGTGGTAAGTTAACATTTGACGTAAACTCTATCGCGTTATTATTTGGAGAAGGATTATTAGATCATCCAGAGGTTTATAAAGAATTAATTCAAATTCAAGATGAAGGTAAAGCCTATATTTTAGCTAATTTAAAAGAAAATGGTTATGAATGTAGAGATTGCAGAGGAAATTTTATTTTTATAAAGCCTAAGCATGATGCTTTAATGGTTGTGAAGCAATTAGAAGAACAATATAATGTTTTAGTACATGGATATTCTAATGCATTATTAAAAAATTACATCAGAGTATCAACAGGATCTATAAAATCAATGGAAAAATTTTTAAAATATTTTTATTTAGTTGATAATAAATAAAAGGAGGCTATCCTTTATGGTGAAAGTAATAACATATGGTACATATGACCATTTACATCAAGGACATATTAATCTTTTAAAGCGAGCTAAAGCTTTAGGTGATTATTTAATCGTTGGTGTTACGACTGAAAATTTTGATATTAATCGTGGTAAAATCAATGTTGAGCAAAGCCTTATGGAAAGAATTGAGGCTGTAAAATCTTTAGGAATTGCCGATGAGGTTTTTCCTGAAGAATATATGGGCCAAAAAATTGATGATATTAAGCGTTATGGAGTTGATATCTTCACTGTTGGTTCTGATTGGGAAGGGCATTTTGATTATTTAAATGAATATTGTAAAGTTGTTTATTTGCCACGTACTGAAGGTATTTCAAGTACTCAAATAAGAAAAAGTATTGAATATAAATTAGGTGCTATTGGGACTGATATAACTATTAATAAGTTTAAGGAAAATGCTAAATATGTTAATGGTTTAGTTTTTAATTCAACTTATTTTGATGAAACACCTTTCTTTGATTTTTCAAATATTGATAAAGTTGTTTCTTCATATGATGAGCTTTTAAAGGAAAATGATATTATTTATGTCGCAACAAGACCGGAAAAAAGATATGATATAATAAAAAAAGCTTTATGTAATGGTAAGCATGTTATTAGTGAATCGCCAATTGCTTTGAATGAAAAACAAGTGAAAGAACTATATTCTATTGCATCGCAAAATAAACTTAAATTATTTGATTCGATTAAAACTGCGTTTTTACTATCATTTTCAAGGATGATATTGTTAATTAAAAGTGGACTTATAGGGGAAGTTAAATCGATTGATGCAACTTGCACAAGTCTTGAATTTAAAGAATGGATGAAGCAAACTAGTTTTTGTAATAGTATTACGGAATGGGGTTCAATAGGCCTTTTACCTGTATTTAAAATTCTAGGTATTAAATATAATAATATTTATTCTAAATCTTATGATATTGATGGAATAAAAGGCGCATATTCTAAAATTAATATTGAATATGATAATGCATGTGCAACACTATCACTTGGTATAGGTGTAAAATCAGAAAGTGATATGAGAATCTCTGGTACTAAAGGATATATTTATGTTAAATCACCATGGTGGAAAAGTGAATATTTTGAATCAAGGTATGAAAATATGGAAAACAATAAATCATATTTTTATCAGTCTGATGGTGAAGGAATTAGAATGGAATTGGTTCACTTAGTTAATTGTATAAAAAATAAAAATGATAATTTTTATATTAATGAAGAAGTCAGCTGCTTTGTTTCAAAAATAATAGGAGTGTGTTTGAAAAATGAATAAAAAGGTTTTCTTTTCTTTTTTTCTCTTTCTTTTATTTGTAATTGCATCTTGTTCAAGAGTATATGTAACATATACATATGAAGCAGAAGAAGGCGGAAATGTATACGGAGAACTGATTCAAACTGTAGAAAGTGGCTCAAATTTAAGTCAAGTATATGCTGAAGCAAATGCCGGGTATAGGTTTGTAGGATGGTCAGATGGAAATCTTCAAAATTCACGAATTGATTTAAGCGTCAGTGAAAGTCAAACAATAGTAGCAAAATTTGAAGTTATTATGGTTTATATGTATTCTGATGATTTGATTGTTAGAAAATATAAATTAAATGATTTATGTAATATAGATGATTTGTCTAAGGTTGTTGGATATAAGTCATATAATTCATTTAAAAGTTGAGAATTTTATAAATCAAGCAAGTCTTTATTTGGAAGTACAACAGATGCATTATCAGATATAGTTTCATTGTATAGAATACAATATAATTTTTTAGATGATATATATTTAACTGCTGTATATGAAAAAAATGATGATATATTACCAGAAAATTCAAAAATAGTTATGCATGCTGCAGGAGGTTTAAATGGGAAAACCTATTTAGATTGCCTTGAGGCATTTGAATATTGGTATGCAAAAGGACAAAGATTTTTTGAATTTGATTTTGGCATAACAACTGATGGATATATCGTGGCATGTCATTTTGTTTTTGATAAAAGTTTGGAACAAATAAGAAAAGATATGAAAGGTTATACAGTTCTACTATTAGATGATATAATTGATTTAATTGATAAATATGAAGATATTATAATTGATTTTGATGTATTAACTATAAGTCATTCTAATCACGTTATAAATTATATTAAGTTTTATACAGAATTAGAAAATAGTATAAAATCAAAAAATAATCAAAAGATTTATGAACAAATTATATTAGAAATTTTGCCTAATACTAATTGTGAAATGTTTTCATTAGCAAAAAAATATACAAATTTAAAAAAATTTTTATATGCAGAATATTATGGAAGTACTACTCCGATAAATAATAAAGATGATTTCGAAAATGTTTTGAAATGGTGCAATGAAAATGGAGTACAATATTTGTCTATTGATAATTTTAACTATGAGTATGGTAGATTAGCTTCAAAATATAATATAAAATGTTTTACATTTACTTATGATAATATAGAAAAAATATATGAGTTTTTAGATATGGGATGTTCTGGCGTTTTTTCAAATTGGATTTTTATCTAGAGTTAATACGTATAGAAAATTAAATAATGTATTAAGGAGAATTATAATCAACTTAGGTTATAATGAGTATTAAGATTATGGAAATAAAAAGCAATAACATTTTAAAAAAAATTTCATTATTTTTTGAAAGCAAATATTTTTTAGCATTTATTAGTTTAATTACAGTCTTAAACTTTAGTATTAATGCCGGTCTTTGGACATATATTGAGGCTGGAATAATTTTAATTTTGATGATGATTTCAAAATCAAAGTTTATTTATGTACCAAGTATATTTATATTTATAATTGGTGGTGGTTTAACATCGATGCCTAATTATAAAAGCTTTAGTTTTGTTTTTACATGTATTATAGGATTCTTCTTAATTGTGGTTTTGGTATATGATATTATAAAAAAGAGAAAGGAATTAGTTTGCATTTCTTTTTCAAATTCATTCATTATTACAACATTACTTTTGGCTGTTGTTATATTACTTAGTGCTATTACATCTGTAAAACCATCAACTACAATGGGAGCTTTAGGTGGCTTTTTGATTAATATAATAGTAATGTATTATATTATATTGTCAGTAAAACCGGATGATTTATCAAAACACAAATTGGCTGATAGTTTCATTATAATATTTTATGTTATATTTTCTATGATTATAATTAAGCTTATAAGAGTTTTACAAGATAATTCATTTAAAGATATTATTTTTAATAAAGAATTTTTCAGATTAGGATGGGGACATCCTAATCATTACTGTTCAATTTTAAGTATATGTTCTATTATAGGAATATATCAATTTATCAGTACATTTAAATTTTCAAATATTGCGAAGAAAATCCTATATATTTTTCCTTTGCTTGGTACAATTGCTTCATGTATATTTTTATCAGCTAGAGGACCTTTAGTTGGTTTAATGTTTGCATTAGGTACTATTTTTATCTTGACTATATTGAAATATAGAAATAATAAAAAGATTTTATTGTCATCAATTTGCTTGGCTATTATTTCAGCTGTCTGTGCTGCATTATTATATGTATTTGTAATTCATGATGCTTTTGGAGGTAAGGGGCTTAATGGAAGACAAGAAATATGGCCTGTTGCATGGAATCATTTCAAGAATAATTGGTTTTTAGGTACAGGATATGGTACTCAAAGAATCTTTATTATGGCAGAAACAACTCAAACAGTATATAATTATCATAATTACTTTTTACAAATATCAACATGTGGTATTGTAGGAATTATAGCGTTTATAGTTTATTTATTTAATATTGGTTGGCATTGTATTAATAAATTAGATTGGTTTAATATAGCATTTATTTCTATACTTGCATTGTTTTTAGTAAATGGATTTGTTGATACATTATTCTTTTCTAATAAGATAATGCCGTTATTTTCAATATGTTTATGTTATGTTGATTTAAAGACAAAAGAAATGTCTTTAGAAAACCAATGGAAAGAAAAATTAAATATTTAACGATAGATAAAATATAAATAATATGATTTTATACCTTCTATTTAGATTGTTTTATTATTGATAGTAACAGTTATAGAATAGAAGGTTATTTTATTTTGGATACATATAATTTTTTTTGCTTATTTTATAAAATAAAAAATAAAGCAACAGTTTTAAATTTAATATATTTAATTATTAATGTTATTTTTTCTATAATATGTATTTTAAAAATTATATTTGATTATAAAATTATTGAATTTAATATATTATATACTTTTGAAACTTTGACTGCAATGACCATATTGTTATTTACTTTTATTGAAGCTAATGAGGCGGTTTTTCCATCATTTTCTCAAAAAAAATCATTACCACTAACAATATCTAAAAATTATGATGAGGAAACTGTTAATGCAATTGAAACAGCTGTAAAAAATGAGAATGTTTTTAATGTTGGAATTGTTGGACCATATGCATCTGGAAAAAGTACAAATTTGAATTTTTTTGAAAAGAAAAATGAAAAGAGATATGATATGTTACAGGTTTCGCTTGCAACATTTGATGGCGTGAAAAATGCTTCTAAATCTGATAATGATGATGTTTTAATTTTAAAAAAGATATATCAAGAAATAATTAATATGAATTCTTTTAGAGTTTATTATGTTTTATCTTTAGCAATATCATTATTTTTATTTTTGATTGTTTATATTATAAATTCGCATTATAGATTTATAGAAACTATTGATTATGGGTATATGATATTTTGTTTTTTATATGTTATATTATATATTATTTTAAGTCTATCATTACCTAAAGTTTCTAAAGGTGAGGTAAAATTAGGTGATGTTGCAGTTAATCTAGAAAAGATTGATTCAAAACAAGAGACAACTATATATGAAAATGGAATTGTTTCTAAATTAAAAAAGTTTAATAAAAATGTTATAATTATTTTTGAAGATTTAGATCGATTTGAAAATCTTCATTTATTTTATGAATTAAGGGCATTAAATAAAAGGTTTAATAATCAATTAGCTAAAAAAGTAATATTTATATATGCAGTTAAACCTGAAATTTTTAATTCTCCACAAGATATGTGTAAATTTTTTGATGATTATATTGTAATGCAACCGATATTGACTAATAAGAACAAATATTCCAAATTGTTATCTGCGTTTCAAATAGATATGGAAAAAGGTACAAATGAATATGATATAAAAAATGAGATGCTTCAAATAATATCATCTAATGTAAGCGATATGCGAATATTACAAAAATATGCTTTAGAAGCTATAAATGATATAAAAAGATTTAAAAAAATTAATCAAGAATATTATCGTGATAGTAATAAAATTATTTGTATGACAACAATAAAAATGATTTATCCTTTTGAATATAGACTTTTAGAAACTGATAATTATTTGGAAAGAATATTTGAAAGGAGTAATAATTTTGGTGAAAGTATTTCGCAATATCAAAAAGATCCATTCGATGTTCTTATGTTAGATTTAATTTATAAACACAATAAACTTACGGATACGTTGTCAAAAAAGGAAATTAATAAATATCAATTAAAGAAAATTATTTGTGAAGAATTAGGAAAAAATTCAAAAATAATATCTAAAATAAATGATAAATTCTCTACATTTTTAATGGATGTTATTGCTGAAGGCTTTTTAGAAGAAGATTATATTGATTATTACTCACCAATAAAATTTGATGAAAACATGAGTTCAGATGATATAAAAATCAGGAGAAAAATAATATTCAATGAAAAATTAGAAAGCGATGATGTGATAAAAGACCCAGCCTTAATCATATCATCGCTTGAATTAAGCAATTATGTAAAAATTTCAATTTTAAATTATCAAATAATTTCAACCTTGTATAAAAAACATTATTTTTATGATAATGAAATTGCAAAATTTAAACAAACTTTTTATATAGATAAGAAAGAATTTATTCCGGAATTTATTTCATTAGTAAAATGTTTTATTGATAAAAATATAGACGATAAAAAAGAAACTGATATATATTTTTTGGAAGAATTATCTCAAAATTCAAGTCTATATAATCAATTTGGAAGTAAAGATTGTAAATATGTATCATTTTTACTGTCATTGGTATTAACTAAAAATAATATCTTTAAGTTATCTGGAAAGTATATAAATGTTATAAGTTCTGATGATATTAATTATCATGAATTAGCACGGTTTTTATCAAATGATCAAATCGACATGATTTTAGATTATTTATCTGATGAAATAAATCTTAGTGGAGATAATAATACAGACATTGATTGTAAGTTAATTAATAATTTTAAATTTAAAGCATCTCTTGATAATCTTAAAATTATTTGCAAAAAGAATAAAATTGATAGTAAAAATATTACTACAATATATAATCTGCTTGATGGTGATGAGGTTATTTCAAATCGATATCCTTATAATCAAAAATATAACAAACTAAAATCATTGATTTTAAATTTAAAAACTTTTGACCCTTTTTATGATACTATTGATGCATATCATATTATATATAAACTTGGGTATTATGATAGTGATAGTAAAGAATTAATTTCAAAAATAAATTGTGAGATAGAATCTTTAGATGATGAGTGTATGAAATCTTTACTAAAGAATAAACGTTTAGATATGAAAAAAATTAAATTATCGTTAGAAAATTTTGAAATTATTGTTGATATAACAGGAACTGAAGTTAGGTCTGAATTTATAAAAAATCATCCTGAGGTTTTTATTAAAGAAGAATATTTGGATTTATTAAAGCAACGAGGAGTCATTGATAAGGTTTTAGAAACATATATGGATAAATATGAGATTGATATTGAGACTCTTAATCATATAAGTGAAAAATATTCTTTGAATTTAAATTCTTATTATCAAAATAATATTCCATCTATGCGATATAAAAATTTACTTAAATATGCATTAAAATATGACCCGGATTTTAAAAAAATAAATCCTAATGTTTTATATGAATATTCTCAATATGATGATTCCTATAAACAAATTAAAGACTATAAAAAATATAAAGAGATGTTTGATAATACTATTAATGATATAAATTTAAAAAAATATGAAGTTTTTAAAGAAAATATCTATGATAAATAGTAATTGCATTTCTTTAAATTGTATATAGTAAAAAAAGTAATCAATATGATTATAATATATTATTTACAATAAGTTGCAAATTCTCTTTATTAATTCTATTGATTACTTTTTATAATTTATTAATTATAACGATTTTTAAATAATATCATACAAAGATTAGAAACTATTTTTTATTTTTATACCACTTATAAATGATTGAAAATACTAGTATTATAGAAACTAAAATTATAGGTAACCAAAAGGGAATAGTTAAGCCAGTTACTGTATTTATAAATTTACATACTGAATTACACGCTTTATAGTATCTATAAGGTGTTGTTATCTTTTTAAACAAATATATAACCTTTGCTGATGAACTTCTTTTATGCTTGTCCATCTTAGGCTTAATGATATTATTGTAAAAAGATATAAAGATTAATACTAGTATAAATATTATAATTGCTGCTTGTAAAATATTAATATTTGAGTTGATGAAATCAATATTATCTGTACAAGCATTATAGATCTTGATAAATAATAGTACTCTTTTTAACGTATTCTTTAAAAATAAAATTTTTTTCATGTTATCAATTCCTTTACTGTTTATTTTTAAATTTCATTATTTTGTAATTTGAAAAATGATAGATTATAGAAAAATCGTTATAATATGTTGTTCTTTTCATTTTTTTTCTAATAAAAAATAATAAAAAGAAGTTAGAACAATATAAAAGGAGCCTTTTTGAAAGACTCCTATTTGTGCTCTATTTGAGATATAAATTTGTATTAAAATAATTAGGTTACATTTTAATCACTTCATAAAAACGGTTACAGTAAAATAAAAGCTATTTTCTGTAGTACCATTTGTAAATGACGGCTAATATTAATATTGCAAACATCTGAATATCAAATGGCAAATTTGAAGTACCCAATTTTGAATTTATATTTAAAATTATAAGTATTGTCTTACAGCGACTAGAAAAGTCTTGAGGGTCGCTTATTAAATCTTGCTCATTAAATACTTTTTGTTTAATACAGTCTTTATGTCTGTTAAGTTCTTTAATGAGGTAGTTAATTACTTCTTTAAGCATTTCAAATACGTAAAGTATTGAAGTTGCTTGAAAAGACGAAAGAGTTATGCCGGTAAGCCCAAAGACTATTTCGGCAAATATCTCATTATTGCTATAAGCATTGATAACTTGTATTAATACAATAGTTATCATTATAAATATTTGCTTTATGATTTTTCTCATGATATTATCACTTCTTTCATATAATTGATTGTTCAAAGTAATTTTCAAAAAAGATTTTATTAAGGGAGTATCATAATGAGGCTTTAGATTTAATTCCTCACACCTCCAAAAATTAAGTCAAAATAAAAAGAGCCTTTAAAAGGCTCCAATCTATTCTTTATTTGAAAGATAAGTTTGTGTTGCTTACATATATCTATAGATAATGTTTTTGATTTACATTTGAATCACTTCCTAACTAACTAAAATCCCATCGTTGTAAAATAAGCGCTTTTTTATCTTAAAGAATCCACTTATGATAATTAATTTTGCATGTTAAAATACTTAAGTACATATTAGTATGAGTGCCGAGTAATAGTAATTTCATACTATATAGAATTATTAATTAGTATTATTTTTGTATATTTTGCTCTATATAATTAATTGTTCTATGTAATTCATAAAAAAAATGATTTATGCCAAAATCATTATTAATAACTTACTAGTTTTTGGAATTTTATATTTTAAAATAGATAAAGATAAAATAAAAAAGGTTATATTTGTTAGATGTGGTTTATAAAAATCATTAAATTATGCATGATTATTTGATATATCATAATAAATAGAAAATAGTTTAAATGTGTTGCTAGAAGCGATACAATCATTAATTTAATAAAATGACAAAGTTCAAATAATTTAATTATTTGTATTAAATTCTACAAGCGGTTGCAAATGTAATGTGTTATAGCGATAATAAAGATGTGACTATACCTCATAAGTTAAATCATTATTAAATATTGATTAGGTTAGGTTTTGTATATTTACATTAATAGTTCAATATGTATAAACAAATCAAATATATGATAGTTTGACTGTACAAAAACGCTAAACATTGACACTTTATAGTATTTAAGGTATAATTTAGACATATTTTAGCACAAGAAAGAGGTAGTATTTATGGCTGAACAAAATGATAATATTGAAGATGAGGGAGTTACTCTAGGACAAATTTTTAGAGCGATGTTTCACAATAAAATAAGACTATTAATAGTAGGAATTACAACTTTAATTGTTGTATTTATATTTATTACATTAGGATATAATAAAAATAGTAAAACATATGTTGCAAAATTTAAATATTCTGATATAAATATTTCAAACGGACATTATTCAGATGGATCACCTTTTAATACTTTAGACTTGGTTAATTTATTAGAAGATGTTAAAAAATCTAATGAAGCTAAATATTCTGATGTTGATGTTGATAAGATCGCTGTACATAATGCTATGACTATTACAGAAGAAATTACCGTTAATAAAGCAGATGATGAAAAAGAAGAAACTGAGTATATTACATCACATTATACTTTAACTTTTGCTGCAAAGTATTTTCCAGATTATAATACGGCAAAATCATTTATTACTGATTTAATTAATTATCCAATTGTAAAAAGTAATTCAATGGTTTCTGAAATTGTATTTGATGAGAATTTAACTTTATTCGATTCATCTAATATTTATGCAACGCAAATTAATTATTTGACTAATCAAAAAAATATGATTTTAGCAGGATACGAATTATTAATATCAACTTATGGTGATTTAGTAATTGATGGTAAGAAAATGTCAAGTAGAGTTAGTGAAATCAATTTATATTTTAATAATAATCAATTAGCAATGCTAAACGATGAAGTTCAACAAAATGGTTATATTAAAGATCTTGAAGCTTATAGAAATAATCTTGAAACTAAAAAGTATAATTTAACACTTGAATTAACATCTAATAAAACAAAACTTGATCAGCTTATTGATGATAGAAATTCACTTATTGAAAAAGCTACCACAACATCTTCTTTACAAACACTAGATTTATCAACATATAATAATGCTATTATTACTTTGACACAAAGAAATGTTGATATTAATCAAGAAATTGAAGTTATTGATAGATATTTAAATTCATCTGAAACATATACACCTGAATTGAAAGCTAATTTTGAAGCTAGATTAACTTCTTTTAGAACTAAATTAGCTGAATTAACTACAGATTATAAGAATTGCTATCTTAAAGCTATTGAAAATTATAATGTATATTATAATGATGCATCTAAGGTTGTAAGTACTGGTGGTTTAAGCATTACTGTTTCATTTGCACTATCAGTTTTAGCAGGCCTTGTAGTTGCTTGTATTGTTAATTTATGTTTTGATCACAAGATGTTATCTAAAGAATATCTAGCACAAAATAAAAAGAAAAACATTGTAAATGAAACTAAATAATTTTTAATAAGGGACTTAAAGTCCCTTTAATGTATTTAAAAAAGAAAAGATTCAAGGGAGAAAATAAGCAATGGATGGGAGTCGTATGAAAAAATTAATAAAAGAAGGTTCAAAAGAAGTAAAAGATACTATTTTGCCGATTATAGTTATTATAATAGATGAAGTTCTTAGATTATTAGTTGTTCTTGCGACACCTGATTTCTTTGATAACGGCATTGCAATGGTTATTTTCTTCATTCAATTTATTTTATCAATTGTATTTTATTGTTTTTATTATGGATATTTTTTTGAAGAAAAGAAGAATCCTTTTTTAAGAACTAAAAAATATACACAAATAACAGGTGTTACAGGCGTATTGTATTTAATAAGTTCAGTTTTATTATCATACTTTATGACTAGTTATATTGCAGTATTTGCAATTTTTATCTTTGCACATATTATTTTTGCTTTTGTTTATATTTGTAAAGATGATATTAGTGAAAAATATAAAATCAAGAAATAGTTTGAATATAAAAGCTTATGCTTATATAAGTGACAAAGTAATCATTTTCCATTACTTGATTTAAATTACATATTATGCTACAATTAGACAGCGTCTACTAAGTTATGCCTTTATTATAAATATATATTATATAAAGGCTTATTTTTATGTATTGAGATTTTAAAGGTAGTTACCAAGAGGAATTAATTATGTCAAAAAAGTTGCGTATTTTATTTCCATATGTAGAAGCGGGCACAGGTCATATCATGCCAATGAAAGCTTTTGTTTTTGAATTTAGAAAAAAATATGGAAATGAATTTGATATTATTGAAACAGATTTCTTCAAAGAAAAAAATGATAAAGAATTAATGTCTTATGAAGAATGGTTTTGTAATAAAGTTAGAAAATTTGCTGCCAGTCCCATAAAAGGCAGAATTTCAACTATAATAGATAGACTTTTACCAATTAAATTAGTAAGCTGGTATATGATGAAATTTAGCCATAAAAATGTTTATTATAAAGCTATAGAACAAATGGAATCATATCATGCAGACATTGTTTTTTCTACTCATTGGGCTACAAACTATTACGCAAGGAAATGTCATAATAAACCATATAGTATTATTTATTGTCCCGATTGTGACTTTTGTCATGCTTTTTCTTATGATAGTGATTTAGCTATTATTGGAAATAAGCAAGGATATGATAAGGCATTAAAGAAAAAATATCGATTTAATAAAGATAATTTAAAGCTATCGACCTTTTTAATCCGCAATGAGGTATTTTCAATTCCATTAGATAAATATCTAAATAGACAAAGTTTAGGGCTTCCTAAGGATAATTTTACAATCTGCTTTATGGAAGGCGGCTATGGTATTGGTAAAATGGAAGCTTTATGCAATATTTTAGTCAAAGAAGAAAGAAGGCTAACTATAATAGCTGCTTGTGGAAAAAATGAAGAACTATATAATAAATTTTGTAATTTAAAGGTAAATGAAAATATTACCTTCATTCCTCTTCCAATGACCGAAAAGGTCTTAAATTATATTGCATCCTGCGATTTATTTATTGGTAAGGGTGGCAATTCCATTGCCGAACCTACTTTTTTTGGACATGCTTCTATCATAAGTACATTATCTACAGGTATTGAAAAAACAATTGCTAGGTATTATGAAAAAGTAGTTGGAAGTGCAATTATATGTACTAATGTTAAAAAAATTATAAAATATATCCATATGTTTAGTGAAAATCCAGAATTATTAAAAAAATATGAAATGAATGCTTTAAAAGATCATAAGCGCTATGGGGCAGAACCATGCGTTAATCTTGTATATGAAGAAATAAAAAAATGGGAGGCACATCAAAATGCTTGATTTATCAATAACAAATTATTTAAATATTGTTAATTATGTTTTCTTAGGAATATTTACTTTTCTATCACTTTTAGTCCTACATTTTATTATTGTAAGCATTGTTGGCTTATTTTGTAATAAAAAATATCCAACAAGTGCTAAAAAAGGAAGATACGGATGTATTATTCCTGCTAGAAATGAAGAAAACACAGTTGCTGATTTGATTAAAAGCATTAGAAAATCAGATTATCCTCAGGATAAACTAGACATTTTCGTTGTTGCCCACAACTGTACAGATAAAACAGCCGAAGTAGCACGTGCTGCTGGTGCGATTGTATATGAGTATAATAATCCAAATGAATGTACAATGGGATTTGCTTTTAAAGCCTTATTTAAGTTTATTGAAAAAAATTATAATACACAATCTTATGATGGATTTTTCTTGTTTAATGCCGATAATATTGTAGCTGAAAATTATTTTACGAAAATGAATGATGCTTTTAATTTCTACGATGGAAAATATATTATTACATCATTTAGAAATTCTCGTAATTTTAATTCAAATGTTATGGCGGGCTTATATGGTGTATATTTTGCAATCGGCTCTCGTTTTGAATCACTAGGAAGAACGGTTTTAGGTATTTCTACACGTGTTCAAGGAACCGGCTACGTTGTAAATAGTAAGCTTGTAGCTGATGGTTGGAAATATACAACTTTAACCGAAGACTGGGAATTATCTGCTGATCAGGTACTAGCAGGCAATAAGATTAAATTTTGTAATGAAGCTGTATTTTATGATGAACAACCAACTAAATTTAAAATTATGTGGCGTCAAAGAGTTAGATGGAGTAGAGGACATTTACTTGTTTTCTTCACACGTGTTAAGGATTTATTTAAAAGCTTATTCAAACATAATAAAAAGAATGGTTTTTCACTATATGATACAATGATTAATTGTTCTCCTTATACAATTGCGGTAATGTTTGCTTGGTTTGCTAAAATAATATGCTTATTATGTGCTCCTCTAGCTGATTTATCAATGCCTATTTGGGAAGTATATAAACAAGTATTTATTGGAAATAACGTGACTGGTAATATATTTGCTTTTGACTTAAATAGTTTTTCTTTTATAAATAATGGTTATTTATTTCATGCAATAAGAACGCTTATATTTAGTTATACTTCAACGGTTATTATGGCAATAATTCTATTTATTGCCGAACATAAGCGCATTGGTAAGATGAACTTTTTCCTTAAGGTAGCAATCTGTTTATTATGGCCATTATTCGTCTTTATTCAATTTCCAATTGATTTACAAGCTTTATTTGCTAAGAATTTAGGTTGGAAACCAATTCCACATGGCGATAAAAAAAGTATGCAAGCTTAAGATGTTATTTAAAAATTAATAATGTATTTATAAAAATAATGACTAATTAATTGGAGTGTAAAGCTCCAATTTTTTTTACTAATAAAAATATAGTTATAAGCTTTAAAGTACGATAAAATAATACTGTAATAGATAAAGGATGTGATACAATGTCTTTATATTTAAATAAGAATAATGATTTATTTATCTCATATGGTAATGATGATATTATTATTGATAAATCTAATTTGATTAAAGAATGCAATTCTTTATTTGGCTCAAGTAATTAATATATGTGTGTCACTCGCTTGAGGCAGGTAGGTAAGAGCTATATCGTTAGTAAATTTGCAAATGAACAGTATGAAAATGCAATTGTATATGACTTTAGACATAATAGGGATTTAAGAATAATATTTGAAGGAAATCTTGATGTTGATTCAATTATTAGAAAATCAGCCTCTTATTTTCTAAATGTAAAATTTGTTCCTTATAAAACAATTCTTGTTTTTGAAGAATTTTTATGGGCTAATGGGCTTAGTGAGGAAAATATTGAAGAAGATATAGATTATCATTTACAATTACAGTTGAATAAAATTTTTGATTCAATACCATCACAGCATGCACGAGAAACGGATACCTTAAAATTTAAATATTCTGATGTAAAAAAGGCGGTAGAGCTTACAAATTTGAAGAACCATTTGAGTGGCTTGAAAAGGAAAGCTTCTATAATGAAAATTAAAAAAAATCTTGCTATAAAGTAAGCTTTATAGTTTAAAATTAATCTATAAAGAAAGAAGGATTAAAATGAAACCATACGTTACATGCTATATGATGATGTCAGTTGATTGGCGAATTGACTGCGCAATGACTGAACAAATTGAAGGCTCAAAGGAATATTATGAAATTTTAAATAAATATAATTTTGATGCATGCATGTTTGGAAAAACAACTGCTAGAATGCATTATGCATCAGGAGATTATATTGCGTCAAATAATGAACCCTTTGGTAAGAAGGTTATTTATAAGGCATTAGAAAGTTTAAAATATAATGTTGTTCTTGATAAAAAAGGAAGTCTATGCTGGAATACAAATCAGATTGATTATGAGCCCTTAATTGTTATTTTAAGCGAGGATGTTTCTAAGGAATATTTAATGTATTTAGCTGACAAAAAAATATCTTATATTGTAACAGGATGTCATAAAATTGATCTAAATGATGCACTAAATATCTTACATGATAATTTTGGTATTAAAACACTTGGCGTTGTAGGAGGAGGTCATATAAACGGATCATTACTTGATGCAGGTCTTTTAGATGAAATTAGTATTTTAATTGGACCAGGAATTGATGGACGTGATAAAATGGCCGCTGTGTTTGACGGAATTCCTATGGATAGAAAGCCATTTAAGCTTTTGTTAAAGGATGTTAGAAAATATAATAATGGTGTTATTTGGCTTCAATATAATTTAAAGTAAATTCAATTGTAAAAATTGCATTACAAATTTCACGTTTATTTCATAGTTTATATAATTTACTTGTATTAGAAATATTGACCTAATGTTTGAGAAATGTTAGAATAATGTGTAATTAAGTCGTTTTGTAAATCATATAAAGGATGATAATATGAAAAAAATAAAATTAGAAGATTTAAAGGCTAACAAATTAAACTGTATTCTTATTCCAATGTATACGATAATTCTTGCAGTTGTATATGGTTCTTGGATTGGTTTATCTAAATATAATATACCTCTTAGAGGAATGTTTGTTACAATTATTGTTTGTGCAATTGCTATTGCTGGTTGTGTTTTCTTTTATTTATCAAATTTGAAGGTTGCGAAAGAAAGAATTGCTAAGCAGAATGAAAAAAATAATAAAGAATAGTTGTGAGCATAGATGTGCTCATCTCTTTTTTGTAAATTAGCATTTTTTTACAAAAAAATCTTTACTTTTATTTCGTAATTTAGTATAATTTCCCTCGTGAGGTGAACTCTCTAATGTATACAAGAGATATTAAACAATGGATTTCTACATTACATGAAGAGGATTTAATTCTTGCTAAAAAGGCTTATGAGAAGCACTTCGTTGATATGAAGGAAGCTACATTCTATCAGTTACTTGCAAGATTAAATGAAGAGAAATACATTGGAAAAATTGCTAAAGGCTTATATTATAAACCAAAAAAGAATGATTTTGATGCCTTACCAAGTCAAGAAAAATTATTAGCATTCTTTACTAACAAGGATAAGAATGGTATGATAATTGGTCGCAAAATGCTTGAAAATAAAGGTATTATAAGTGATGATGTTCAAGTTTATGATATTATTACTAATACAATTGAAATTAAAACAAAGCGTTATATTGCTAATTTAGTTGTTGAAAATGTTGATGTTGATTTTAAAAATGTTAACGTAAGAAAATCAATTGAGCTATTAGAGCTTATTGAACTTATTGATTCATGCGAAAATGTAAACAATGAAGCAGTTAAGAATATGGTAAATGATTTTATTAGTACATATTCAGATGATGATTTTTTTAAGGCTTTAAATGCTAAGGGATATAAAAAGAGAAATGTGGCAGCTATAAAGGTGATTTTAGATCATAATGGTGTTGCAAACGCATTAGCACGTCAATTGAATACAGCATCTAAATATGCTTTTCCTGATAAGTTAAAAGGTGCACTAGGTTTATAATAATTTAAAGGTTTCAGTTTTGAAGCCTTTTTAATTTTTATGACATGTGCTATAATCACTAAAAAAGAAGGTATTACTATGCTATCTAAAATAAAAAAAACTTTTTTAACTAAATCTTTTTTAACATTTTGTATTATTGGCGG
>ENA-OPMG01000648-OPMG01000648.1-human-gut-metagenome-genome-assembly--contig:-NODE-648-length-24580-cov-2.592130_pt1 | contig 24580 bp, 21 predicted proteins | sample MGYA00241522_ERZ501741 | MGnify/ENA primary metagenome ERZ501741 (study PRJEB25962, sample SAMEA2042616) | human gut metagenome | biome: human gut; feature: human-associated habitat; material: faeces...
TTTGGCTTTCCCCCTAAATTATTTGGTTACCCCATCATTCCCTAAAAATACTTATTTATTCATCCATGATTCATCACTTGGATCAACTTTCCAAGCTTTTAATTTTTCCATATCTTCATGTTTAATATAGTCATGTTCTTTTGCTACTTCAATTAAAGTATCATAATTTGATAAAGTCACAAATGGACAATGTGCATTTTCAAAATTAACTGTTGCTTTATCTAAACCATAAGTAAAGATAGCAATTAATCCTAAAACTTCACATCCAGCCTCTCTTAAAGCTTCAACACATTCTAAAGAAGAACCACCAGTTGAAATTAAATCCTCAATTACAACAACCTTTTGACCCTTTTCATATTTACCTTCAATTTGATTTTGTCTTCCATGATCTTTAGCTTTGCCTCTAACATAACCACAAGGTTTGTTTAAAAAATAAGCTGCTAAGGTTGCGTGAGGGATACCTGCAGTTGCTGTACCCATCACAATTTCACATTCAGGATATTTTTCTTCTATTATTTTAGCAATTGATTTAGCTACTCTTTCTCTTACCTCAGGATAAGATAGCGTTAAACGATTATCACAATAAATTGGTGATTTTATACCTGAAGCCCAAGTAAATGGCTTTGTTGGAGATAAAAAAACCGCCTTAATACTTAATAAATCCTTTGCAATTTGATTCATATTATTCACCTAAAAAATCCTTTCTAATTTCTAAATATGCTTTATATGGGTCCTCTGCTTTAGTAATTGGACGTCCAACAACTATATAGTTAGTTCCAAGTTTTCTTGCATCATGAGGGGTTGTTACTCGTACCTGATCATCATTTACCGTTTGAGGTCTAATACCTGGTGTTACCGTTAAAAAATCCTCACCTAAAGAATCCTTAATTGCTCTTACTTCAAGAGGTGAACAAACAACACCATCAAGATGTGCTTCCTTAGCACATTTTGCATAACGTAAAACCGAATCAATAACATCACCAGGAATGCCTTGTTCATTATTCATAGCCTCCTTTGATGTTGATGTTAACTGCGTTACGGCAATAATCTTAGGTTTGTTTTCAACACCTTCAAACGCATCATAAGCAGCTTGCATCATTTTTATTCCTCCTGCGGCATGAACATTTACCATATCAACGCCAAGCTTGGCTAAGCTTTTCATACCACCCTTAACAGTATTAGGAATATCATGAAGCTTAAGGTCTAAAAATATTTTATGGCCTAAATCCTTAATTTCTTTTATAATAGAAGGTCCTTCACTATAAAAAAGCTCCATACCTACCTTAACAAACAACTTTTCATTTTTAAATTTTTTAAGGAAATCTAAAGTACGTTCTTTATTTTCAAAATCTAATGCAATTATAACCATTTTATTTATCCTTTCTATGTGCATATCCAATAGCATCTTTTATATCACTGAAACCATATTCTTCTAAAACATGAGGCAACTCATTTACAATATTTAATGAAGCATAAGGATCAATTAAATTAGCAGTACCAACCATGACTGCACTAGCACCTGCATATAAAAACTCAAGTACATCATAAGCATTCATAATCCCGCCCATACCAATAATAGGAATATTTACAGCCTCATATACTTGATAAATCATTCTAATAGCTACAGGCTTGATAGCCGGTCCTGAAAAGCCTCCAGTTTTATTAGCAAGAAGCGGACGACCTGTTCTTAAGTCAATTTTCATCCCCATTAAGGTATTAATCATTGTAATACCATCAGCTCCAGCCTTTTCTACTGCCTTAGCAATTGATACAATATCACTAACATTAGGCGATAGCTTTACATAAACAGGCTTTTTAGAGGCTGCTTTGACTCTCGATGTAATTTCATAGGCTGATTCTGGATTTGTGCCAAAAGCAATACCACCCTGATGAACATTTGGGCAAGAAATATTAAGCTCTAAAGCTTTAATACTTTCATCTTCAGATAATCTTCTTGCAACCTCAACATAATCTTCAATAGTATTTCCAGCTATATTAGCAATTACCTCAGTATTATATTGTTTTAAAAGAGGTAGCTTATTAGAAATTACATCATCAATACCTGGATTAGCAAGCCCAATTGCATTTAACATTCCCCCATAAACCTCACAAACACGAGGAGTTGGATTTCCTAAACGCTTTTCTTTGGTTGTGGCTTTAATACAAATCCCACCCAGTAAAGATAAATCATATAATTTTGACAGCTCTTCTCCAAAACCACAGGTACCTGAAGCAGGGATAATAGGATTTTTTAAATTTAAGCCTGGTAAACTTATATTAAGCTTTGTCATAACTAATCACCCCCAAAGGAAATACAGGTCCTTCCTTACATACTCTTAACATACCTCGTTCAATTTGCTTCGGCTTACAAGCACATCCATAACAAATACCAATACCACATGCCATTCTTTCTTCAAAAGAAATATATCCTTCCTTTTTTTCACAATATCTATTATCAAGTGCCTCTAGCATTCTAGTTGGTCCACAGGCATAAATAACATCAAAATCAATTTTATTCTCTTCAATAAGCTTTAAAACGTTACCATGATATCCATAACTACCATCATCAGTTGCCACAAAAACATCACCATATTTTTTTAACTCATTCTCTAAAATAATTTGACTTTTACTTCTAAAACCTAGTACAAACGTTATATCATTTTCGTCCTTAAGCATTTTAGCAAGAAAATACATTGGAGGAACACCAATTCCTCCTCCAACAATCAAAACCCGTTTATTTTTTACAAGAGGGAATCCATTACCTAAAGGTCCTAAAATATTAAGTTCTTGACCTGGCTTATAGCTTGCAAGTTCTTTTGTACCTGCACCAACAACACGGTATATTACACTTAAGCTATTATGGTTTGCATCATATACAGAGATTGGTCTTCTTAATAATAACGCCTCATTATTAAGCTTTATATTAATAAACTGACCTGCTAAGGGCTTAAAATCGCCCTTAACAGTTAATTGATAAACATCATCAATTATTTTTTTATTTTCTAGAATTTGGGCATTTTGTAGCATTAAATAGTACCTACCTTCATTGTAATTTCATCAAGAACATTTAATAAAGCCCTACATGTATCAAGGGATGTAAAGACTGTTACATTATTTTCAACAGCAACTCTTCTTATAATAAAACCATCCTTATTTTGGGTTTCACCATCTGAAGTGTTTACAACATAAGAAACATGACCCTTTCTTAATGAATCAAGAATTTCCTCTGAGCCTTCTGAAATCTTTTTGCGAATTCTTGTCTTTATATTATGCTTCTTAAGGAACTTGGCTGTACCACTTGTAGCTTCAATATTAAAGCCTAACTCATAGAAGCGCTTTATTAATGGTAAAGCCTCATCCTTAGTTGTGTCAGCTAAGGTCACAAGTACAGTTCCATAATTTACAACACGCATATTTGAGGCTTTTAATGATTTATAAATAGCACGATTTAGTGATTCATCATAGCCAATAGCTTCTCCTGTTGATTTCATCTCAGGAGATAAAACCGTATCAAGTCCTCTTAGCTTATTATTAGAGAAGGTTGGCGTTTTAACATAATACATATTTTGAACCTTACCAAGTCCACTATAATAGCCCTGTTCTTTCAAAGAATGTCCTAAAATAACCTTTGTTGCAATATTGGCTAAGTTATACTTAGAAGCCTTTGATAGGAATGGTACAGTACGTGATGAACGAGGATTAACCTCAATAATATAAACATCATCATTTTTATCAACAATAAATTGAATATTGAATAAACCTATTATTCCAATATTTAATCCTAAATCAATAGTATATTTAATAATCGTATCCTTTACCTTATCAGTTAATGATATAGGTGGATAAACACTCATTGAATCACCTGAATGAACGCCTGTGGCCTCAATTAATTCCATTATTCCTGGAATAAAGACATCCTTACCATCACAAATAGCATCTACTTCAACCTCACGGCCCTTAATATATTTATCAATTAAAACCGGCTGTCCAGGTGATGCCTCAAACGCATTATCCAAATAACGATGAAGTTGATTTTCATCATATACAACCTGCATTGCTCTTCCACCAAGAACATAGCTTGGTCTTACAAGAACCGGATATCCAAGACGATTTGCGACTTCTGAGGCTTTAGTCTTGTCCATAATTGTATCACCATTTGGCTTAGGAATTCCAAGTTTAATTAAAAGTTCATTAAATAATTCTCTATCCTCTGCATTAGCAATAGCCTTATTATCACTTCCAAGCATTGGTACATTAAATTTAGCAAGCTTATCAGCTAAATTAATTGCTGTTTGACCTCCAAGCTCAACAATTACACCATAAGGATCTTCAAGTGTAATAATATTCATTACATCTTCAATTGTAAGAGGATCAAAGTAAAGTTTATCTGAAATCAAATAATCAGTTGAAACTGTTTCAGGATTATTATTGATAACAATAGCTTCATAGCCCATTTCTTTAATAGCCCAAATAGCATGCACAGTTGAATAATCAAATTCGACACCCTGACCAATGCGAATTGGACCTGAACCAATTACGATAATCTTTTTACGATCACTCTTAATTGATTCATTATATGGCTCATAAGTTGAATAAAAATATGGTACATAAGCACTAAATTCAGAAGCACAGGTATCAATCATTTTATAGCTTGGTCGAATATTAAATTGAAGACGAAGCTTAGTCATACTAACCTCATCATAGCCATAAATCATTCCAATATATTTATCTGAAAAACCAAGTTTTTTAGCTTCTAAAAGAAGATCTGGAGTTAATGAATTACTCTTAAGTTTACGTTCCATTAAAACAATATTTTTAAACTTTTCCAAGAAAAATTGATCAATTTTTGTTAACTCATAAAGTTTATTAATAGCCTCATCTCTTCTTAAAAGTTCCATGATTTGATATAATCTTTCATCTGTTGGTGTAACAATCATTTTTAATAAATCGTCAGTTTTTACATTATCGTACTTTTTTAAATAGGCATGACATACACCTGTCTCAAGGCTTCTTACACCCTTAAGTAAGGATTCCTCGAAGCATCTTCCAACACTCATAACCTCACCTGTAGCCTTCATTTGAGTTGAAAGTGTGTTATCAGCATTTTTAAATTTATCAAATGGGAAACGAGCAAGCTTAGTTACAATATAATCAAGACTTGGTTCAAATGACGCTTTTGTATTAGCAATATCAATTTCATCAAGATTTAGTCCAACCGCAATTTTAGCTGAAACACGGGCAATTGGATAACCTGAGGCCTTTGATGCAAGGGCTGATGAACGGCTTACACGAGGATTAACCTCAATTACATAGTAGTCAAACGAATCAGGATCAAGTGCGAATTGAACATTACAACCACCCTTAATATCTAGGGCTCTAATAATTTTTAAAGCACTATTTCTAAGCATTTGATATTCTTTGTTTGTTAATGTTTGTGATGGACATACAACCATTGAATCTCCAGTATGAACTCCAACTGGATCAATATTTTCCATATTACAAATAGCAATAGCTGTGTCATTAGCATCACGCATTACTTCATATTCAATTTCCTTAAAGCCCTTTATTGATTTTTCAATTAAAATTTGACCAACTGGAGATAGTTTTAAAGCAAATTTAGCAAGTTCTCTTAATTCTTCATCATTATCCGCAAATCCTCCACCTGTACCACCTAAGGTAAATGCTGGTCTTACAATAATTGGATAACCAATTTCATTAGCTACCTCTATAGCGTGTTCAATTGATGTTGCAATATCTGACTTACATACAGGCTCGCCAATTTTCAAGCATAGTTCTTTAAAAAGTTCTCTATCCTCTGCTTTTTCAATTGCATCAAAGCTTGTACCTAAAACTTCAACCTGGCATTCCTCAAGAATTCCTTTTTTTGCCAATTGAACAGCTAAATTGAGTCCTGTTTGACCACCTAATGTACATACAATACCATCAGGTCTTTCATATCTAATAATACGTGATACAAACTCCAAATCAAGAGGCTCCATATAAATTTTGTCCGCAACCATCTTATCAGTCATAATCGTTGCCGGATTAGAATTAATTAAAACAACCTCGTATCCTTCTTCCTTTAAAGCAAGACATGCTTGTGTACCAGCATAATCGAATTCAGCTGCTTGACCAATGACAATTGGTCCGGATCCAATAACTAAAATTTTATGAATATCTAAACGCTTAGGCATTTTTCTTACCTCCAAATTGCTTCATATTATTAATAAACTTATCAAATAAATACTCTGAATCCTCTGGACCAGCTGCACTTTCAGGATGATATTGAACTGAAAAAACATAATTTTTATCATCACGTACTCCCTCAATAGTATTATCTAATAAATTAATATGTGTTTTTCTTAAATCAGTATTTAAAAGAGAATCATCTAAAACGGCATAGCTGTGATTTTGACTGGTTATTTCGATATGACCTGTATCTAAATTTTTAACCGGATGATTTCCACCACGATGTCCAAATTTTAGTTTATAGGTTTTAGCACCATAGGCTAAGGAAATAATTTGATGTCCAAGACAAATACCAAAAATAGGAAGTTTACCCTTAAGCTCGCGTACAAGTTTAATAGCCGCCTCATTATCCTCAGGATTTCCTGGACCATTAGATAAGAAAAGTCCATCTGGATTTAAAGCTAGTACATCGTCTACAGTTGTATTATAAGGCAATACTGTTACATTACATTTCTTTTCATTAAGTTTTCTTATAATATTCATTTTGGTACCAAAATCAATACATACAACATGATATTTAGCATAGATACCACGAGAAACAAACTTACGCTTAGTTGAAACCTGACTGACTTGATCGTGAGGTTCTTTATAATCGTTAATTATTTTTAAGCATTCATCTAAAGGCTTATCTACATCAGTTATTAATCCTATTTGTGACCCCTTATCTCTTATTATTCTTGTAAGCTGTCTTGTATCAATTCCTCCAAAAAGTCCACAATCCGAATCCAAAAACATTTCGCTTAATGTTTGGGTATATCTAAAATTTGAGGGACAATCGTTATACTCATGACATATCATAGCAACTAAATGACATTTTTTTGATTCACCATCATCAGCATTTACGCCATAATTTCCGATTAAAGGGTAAGTCATCACAACAATTTGATCTTTATATGATGGGTCTGTTGCAATTTCTTGATATCCTACCATTGAAGTATTAAAGACAAGTTCCCCAATAAAATCCTTATCAGCCGCATAGCTTATGCCTTCAAATACCGTTCCATCCTTTAATACTAGCTTTTTATCTTTCATACACAGTTTCTCCTTTATAATATGTTTTTTCTATTCTACCATATACCTTTTTACCAATATAAGGCGAATTAGTCGCTTTTGATTTGAAGAAATCAGATGTTATTTCATATTCGTTTTCTAAATTAACCACTACTATATTAGCGTCAGCACCTACCTCTAATTTATTTTCTTTAAGTTTCATAATTTGAGCAGGCTTTTTATTAAGTAAAATAAGAAGTTCTTTAAGCTCAAGATGACCTTTCTTTACTAAATCTGTATATAAAATTGGAAATGCCGTTTCAAGCCCAATTATACCAAAAGGAGCATGTAATAAATCAGCTTCTTTTTCTTCTTTTGTGTGAGGTGCATGGTCAGTTGAAATACAATCAATTTTTCCATTTCTTAAAGCCTCAACTAAAGCATCTCTAACATCCGGAGTTGAAAGAGGTGGATTCATTTTATAATTACTATTTTTAATGTCCATATCACACAAAGTTAATTGATGTGGTGTAACCTCAACGGTAATATTAGCTCCAAGATTTTTATAATAATTTACAATTCTAACTGTATCAAGACTTGATACATGACAAATATGAAGTCTACAACCAGTTTTATAAGCTAAAAGACAATTTCTTTCACCTTCTAAAGCCTCTGATAAAGGATCAATCATAGGTAAATGATGTAATTTACCATATTCTCCTGTTGTTACAACACCGCCACAAACAAGATCCTTATCTTCGCTATGACTTATAATTGGCATATCAAGTTTACTTGCAATTTTCATTGCCTCATACATTGTCTTAGAACTTACCACTCCATTACCATCATCAGAAAAGCCTACGCATAAATCCTTAATTTTTTCCATATCAGATAGCTTATTGCCTTTTCCACTTTGGTCATAGGTGATTGATGCAATTTGATGTAAATCTATTTTAGAATCACGAGCTATTATATTATTAATTAATTCTAAATTTTCCCTATTGCAAGGAACTGGCTTAACATTTGGCATTAAAAAGCAGGTTGTATAGCCCCCATGAGCCGCTGCCTCTGATTCCGTTTTAATTGTTCCTTTATTAGTATAGCCTGGTTCTCTTGCATGAGTATGTAAATCAATAAATGACCCACAAAGAAGGCAATCACTTACATCAATGATGTTTCCTTTTTCAGCTGCTGATATTTCAACAATTTTTTCACCATCAATGATAATGTTTTTCCTTTTAAATTCACCATCAATAAAGCACAAACCATTTTTTAATGTAAACATTATTCAAAGCTCCTTTTTAAAATTGCACAACGAGCAAAAACACCATTTTGAATTTGCTTAAATATTCTCGATTTATCACATTCTACAACAGAGTCTTCAAGCTCAACCCCACGATTAAAAGGAGCTGGGTGCATAATAATAGCATTATTTTTCATCTTAGATACTCTTTCTTTTGTTAAGCCATATCTATTTAAATATTCACTATCTGTTAATGACTCTAAATGAGCATTTCTTTCTCTTTGAATTCTTAGCATCATTACTACGTCAGCCTCTTTGATTCCTTCATCAAAATCAACAATCTTAGCTGTGTCATCTAAAAATTCCTTAGGACCTGCAATCATACATTCCATTCCTAATCTTTTCATAATTTTAGCATTTCCATGTGCAACTCTTGAATGAATAATATCGCCAACCATTAATACCTTAATTCCTTCAAAGTGTCCGAATTCATCATAAATAGTTAAAAGGTCTAATAAATTTTGACTCGGATGATCTCCTGTACCATCACCGGCATTAATTATCGCACATTTTATCTTTTTTAATTCATCATAATATTTAGTTTGACTACTTCTTATTACAATACCATCCACGCCGAATGATTCAAATGTCTTAATCGTATCATAGAAAGTTTCACCCTTAGACATAGATGATGAAGCAGGATTAAATGATAAAACCTTAGCATCTAGCATAAGCTCAGCTGTATTAAATGAATATTGAGTTCTTGTAGATGGTTCAAAGAAGCAATTCGCAATGATCTTACCACTCAGTTTAAACTTTTCTTCTCCTTTTCTAAAACAAATAGCATCATCTAATAGTGCCATTATTTCTTCATTAGTTAAATCGTTTAGTGAATATAAATTTTTCATAAAAAAAACTCCTTAGAATTAATCCAAAGAGTATTATTATCCTTAATCAAGGTATGCAAAAATAAACATAGTTAATATAAAGATTTCATAGCCTCTCTGGACTATATTAAAATTCTTACCTCTTCAATTATACAGCAAAAATCACTAAATAGCAATACCATTAAAAAAATAAATTGTTCAAAATGTAATATGTTAATTTTTGCCAAAAATTTACACAAATATTATAAAAAAAACAATTTATAGCTCTATTTTAATAAACTTTTATTATCATTTTATTTTTTTTGTGGTATGATATCAATATATTGATTAAATGAGGTGCTTTCTATGTTAGAAATTATCTTCGTTATTTTATCCATAATCGCTACAACCTTGTCAGCTATTTTTTGGATACCATATAACGGATTTATATATATATTATATTATGCTTTATTATTTATCGGATATTATATTATTGCTTTCTTAATTTTTGCAATTTTCTTTGGACTTCTTGGAAGAACCATTTCTTTAAAAAAGGAATATAAAAAAGTTAATCGTTTTTATCGCTTTCTAATGGAAGCTGTTATGGGATTTGTTATTCGTGCCATGCATGTAAAACTATATGTTACCGGTAAAGAATTAATTCCAAATGAACCATTCTTATTAGTTCAAAATCATCGTCATGGGTTAGATCCTATTATGACAGTACATTGCTTTAGAAAGCATAAAATAGCCTTTATTACCAAAAAAGAAAATCTTAAAGCTCCTTTTGCAGGAAGATATATGCATAGATCGTGTTATCTTGCACTAGATAGAGAAGATCCAGTTCAAGCCTTAGGAATTATAAAAGAAGCCTGTAGATTAATAAAGGAAGAAAATCTTTCAATTGGCGTCTTTCCTGAAGGAACTCGTAATAAAACAACAGAACCTCTTCTTGAATTTAAAGATGGATGCTTAAAGATAGCACTTAGAGCTAAATGTCCTATTGTCGTAACTGTTCTTAAAAATAGTCGAGCAATTGGCAAAAGACCCCATCTTCGTCCACTACATGTTGATCTTAAAGTAATTAAGATTATTCCTTATGAAGAATATAAAGGTATGAAAACAGTTGAAATTGGCAATATGATTAAAGAATTAATGCTTGAAGAGCTAAAAAAATAGGTCACAATAATGTGACTTATTTTTTTATAATTCATTTTCACCAACAATTCCATTGACTGATTCTATAACAATTTTCTTTGGAATTGCAAAGAAAATTCCTTCAATTGTTGACCCAGATGATGTTTTTCCTGATAGCTTAGCATTATTAATACCAATTAGATTACCATTTAAACTAAATAAAGGACCTCCACTATTACCCGAATTAATTGTAGCACCATGTTGAACAGTTGAAGATGTAATTTTAGAAATTTGACCAAAAGATGCTGTATTATAATAAACAAGATCAATTGGAGTTCCCATTGCTACAACATATGAACCCTTCTTTATATTTTCATCACTTTCAAATGATGCCGCATTATAATCTCTATCACTTACAAACGAAAGAACCGCAATATCATTATCTTCATTTGAACCTAAAAGTGTCGCAGATAAATTTGTATCATATTTTTCATCATAAATTTGATATTCTTCTTCACCTGAAACACAGCTTGTATCGCCTGCAACTACATGCTCATTAGTTATAACCTTATATAAATAAGAACCATCAGTTAAAAGAGCCTTATAATATATTACACCTGAACCCCAACCATAAAGAGTATGAGTCGTTGTTGTTTGCCAACCCCTACCTGTAAACTGGGTTTGATAAACCGTTTGATAATTTTGAACACATATTGTAGCACTATCTGCAAAATCAACAACCTGTTCCATAATTTCTTCAATATCAGTTGATGATGACTTGAAATTGTTATAAACTGCTAAATTTTCACCAGATACTAAGGCCGCATCAGTACCAGCTAAAGCGCTATTGGCATTTTCGCCATTTCCGCTAGCATTTAAATTAGATGTTGTGATTAAATTAGACGTTTCTCCTTGACTACTTCCACCACATGATGCAAGCGCCACACCACTAATCATTATTGTAAATAAACAAGTTATTTTTCTCCATTTCATAATATTTCCTCCATAAAGCAACTTTATTATACAAAATGATTATGGGTAAATTATGGTTTAATTAACTTATTTTTGCCATATTATAGAAATCATCTTTTAAAACTAATTTTGATACTTTTGTTTTAGACAAATCATTGTTTAAGTTAACACGAGTAATTCTAACTAAATGCTGATATTCTTTTTTTGAGCAACCACTTATTTTTGAATGAACATAAAGCATAGCTTTTAAATGGGAATAATTGAATAATCTTTGATAAATATTTACTATTTCATCGGGATAAATCTTAATCGAATCTATTTTTTCTTTAATCTTATTTATATCTTTTATACCATAAAATAAACATAATTTTTTTTGAATATTAATCGGTAATCTTTTATAAATGCGATCTGTTTTTTCCGCTTTTTTTATTCCCTTGATACTAATACCAGTTTGTATTTTAATTATATCAAAGGAATAGCCATTAATTATTCTTAAATAATAAAACAAGGCCTGTTCCTTACTTTTTCCTTCGCAAAGCATTATCGCTTTTATTATTCTTATATCATCCATAATATTCCCTCCTTTCTGCAAATCTATAAGTATAATATCTCCTAAACTTACATTATTTATGTAATATTCAATTTTATTTAAATATTTTTGTTATTTTAGTTTGCTAATATTAAAAAAACACCCCTAAGTTTTCCTGATATTTTGAAAACATTAAGGGTGTATTATAAAGCTTTATTTACATGAATTCTTCTGAATCATATGCTTTTTTCAAAATTTCTTTAACATCATTTACCATAGGAACACGGGGATTTGCAGGTGAACACTGATCCTCATATGCTAAAAATGCTAATTTATCTAAAGAAGCCATATAAGTTTTTTCATCTAAGCCTTGTGATTTAAAGTTCATTTTTATACCCAAGCTTTTAGCAAGCTCTCCACAAGCCTTTGCGTAGGATTCAACACCTTCTTCAATAGTAGAGGCAGGAAGTCCTAAAATTCTTGCAAGCTCACAATATTTTTCATCCGCATGATAATAATTATACTTAGGCCATGTTGACAATTTTTCAGGCTTAGTTCCATTATATCTAATTGTAAAAGGCAGTAATATAGCATTAGCTCTTCCGTGTGGAACATGGAATTCGCCACCAATTTTATGTGCCATTGAATGATTCATTCCTAAAAAAGCATTAGCAAAAGCCATACCAGCAAGGCAAGAAGCATTATGCATCTTTTCACGAGCCTCTGGATCATTAGGACCATTGTCATAGCTTCGTTTTAGATATTTAAATACCATTTTGATTGCTTGAATTGCTAAGCCATCTGTATAATCCGATGCAAGGGTTGAAACAAAGGCTTCTGTCGCATGGGTTAAAACATCCATACCTGTATCAGCGGTTACCGTTTTTGGAAGTGACATAGTAAATGTCGGATATAATAGCCACAGTTGGAGTTAATGAATAATCAGTAAGTGGATACTTTTTGCTTTCCTCCTTATCAGTAATTACTGCAAATGGAGTAACCTCACTACCTGTACCAGATGTTGTAGGTATACATACTAATTTAGCTTTTTTTCCTAATTCAGGATAACGAAATGCTCTTTTTCTAATATCCATAAACTTTTGTTTTAAATCATTAAAATCTACCTCAGGATATTCATAAAACAACCACATTCCCTTAGCAGCATCCATTGCACTACCACCACCAAGAGCAATAATTGTATCAGGATTAAATGAATTCATTAATGCAACACCATTTTTTACCGTTTGAATAGATGGGTCTGATTCAACATCACAAAATAATTGATATTGTACCTCGTTATGTCGAAGTCTAAATTGCTCAGTTACCTTATTTACAAAGCCTAAATCTACCATTGATCGGTCAGTTACAATAATAACACGGTTCATTTCCTTCATTTGATGTAGATATTCAATTGAATCACGTTCAAAATAAATTTTTGCAGGAATTTTAAACCATTGCATATTATTTCTTCTCCTTCCAACCTTCTTTATATTAAGTAAATTTATAGCCGAAACATTATCACCAATTGAATTATGACCATAAGAACCACAGCCTAAGGTAAGAGATGGCAAGAAAGAATTATATACATTACCAATTCCACCAAATGTTGATGGACTGTTCCAAATAATACGAATTGCAGGAATTATATCACCAAATCTCGTTGCCAATTCCTTCGACGCCGTATGAATTGCTGCCGAATGTCCAAGGCCATTAAATTCAACCATTTTTTTAGAAATCTCTAACCCATCGTCAGTACTGTTTGATTTATATACAGCAAGAACGGGGGAAAGCTTTTCTTTACTCATCGGTTCCATAACTCCAACCTCGTTACAACTAACGAGCAAAATGTTAGTGTTTGAAGGAACATTAAGACCTGCGTTTTTAGCAATACTTACAGCACTCATTCCGGCAATAATTGGTTTTAAAACAGCTTTCTCATATTCAGATTCGTTATTAACACCAAACATATAAGAAATAAGCTTCTTTTTTTCATCTTCATTACATAAATAACAACCAAACTGTTTAAATAAACTAATCGCCTCATCATAGATTTCTTTATCAATAATGACAGCCTGTTCAGAAGCGCAAATCATTCCATTATCAAATGATTTTGACATAACAATATCATTTACAGCTTGTCTTACATTACATGTTTTTTCCATATAAGCCGGTACATTACCAGCACCCACACCAAGAGCAGGCTTTCCACAAGAGTAAGCAGCTTTAACCATTGCATTTCCACCTGTTGCTAGAATTGTTGATACGCCAGGATGGTTCATTAAAGCTGTTGTCGCTTCCATTGAAGGATGCTCTATCCATAAAATACAATCCTTGGGTGCGCCAGCAGCAACAGCTGCTTCATAAACGATTTTTGCCGCTTCGGCAGAACATTTTTGTGCATTAGGATGAAATGCAAAAATAATTGGATTTCTTGTTTTTAAACAAATAAGTGATTTAAATATTGCTGTTGATGTTGGATTAGTAACCGGAGTAATTCCTGCAACAACACCAACAGGTTCAGCAATTTCGGTAATTCCTGTTACCTCATTATCACTAATTACACCAACAGTTTTTAAATGACGCATATTATTTACAACATATTCACATGCAAACAAATTTTTAGTTGCCTTATCCTCGAATACTCCCCTTTTAGTTTCTTCTACAGCATGTAGGGCTAAAATACCATGCTTGTCTAGAGCAGCTACTGATGCTTTAGCAACAATATAATCAATTTGCTCTTGCGTATAATTAGCATAGGCATCTAAACATTTTAAGGATCTCTTAACTAAACTATCTACTTCTTCTGTAGCATTAATTTTATTTTCCATTATAAGATCACTCCTTTTCATCTCTCGTGTTTATATTTTATCATAATCGCATTTATTTTGAAAGCCTTTTCATAGTATTTAAAATAAAAAAACTAAACTACTTTTACATAGTTTAGTCATTCAACTATAATGATAAAATTTTATCCTCTTGAGGAGCAAGTTTAATAATTTTTTTTGCATGAAGCATAACAACCTCAGCATCAGCTAAGGAGCTATATTCATGATGAATAGTAACTGTAATTAACGCCCATGTCGTATCCGTTATTTTCACATCAGTTTCATTTATACATTCAAAGCCTAAGAACTGAGTATCAGCCTCACAACAAGTCATTACCATTCTACCTGGCATAATATGTCCTTCTTTACTATCCTCAAGAACTTCTATTTTAGCTATAAAAGTAATATCCTTATTATAATATTTTTGATAGTTATCAAAACAATCCATATACCAAATCGGATAATCTGTTTCTTCAAGATTAATCACATCACTATTGATATCGTAAGGAAGGTCTTCATCAAGCATATCAGTCATAGAACCATCCTTAGCTTCAAAAGCAATTTGAGCATTTTGATTGAAAGCCCTTATTTGACGTCTAAATTGAGCTAAAGTGTCAATTCCTTCAATACGATTAAAAATAATCAAATCAGCATCTTTACATGCATTATTAAATATTTGACGCATATTATTAAAATAAAGCCCAAATGAAGATGCATCAATCATTGTAATTGTTTGTGATAAAACATAAATTTTGGGCAAAGCATCTTTGATAGTTTCAGGATTATAAAATGAATTATATTCAATTACTACTCTTGCGGGCTCAAAATCCTTATCAAGTTTATTGAAAAAATCGACTGTAAGTTCAGATTCATCTTCAATATAAACAATATCAATATGATTTTCTTTAATGAAAGATTCATCGTATTCAACCTCGCCTGTTTCACATACAATAAGTAAGGTATCAAGCTTTTGCAGTTTTGAATCTTGATTAATTATATCTTTTATTAAAGTTGTTTTTCCACTTTCAAGGAATCCGTTTATTAAAAATACAGGTACCTCAACCATTAAAACACCAACCTACTTTATAAATAATTTTTTTATTTCTTCTTTATTAAGCTTAGAGCCAATTACACAAATTTTTCCAACTGATGCAGCTTCACCATGTCTTACATTTGTCTCTTCAGGAACCATATCAAAATGATACCAACCATCAATACCAGCAACAATTCCCTTAGAACGTAAAATGAAACCATATTTTTCACCAAATGATAATTCATGTAAAATTGCTTCTAGTTCATCATGTGAATACTTGTGTGTTGTTTCAAAGCCATAGCTTGTAAATACTTCATCAGCATCATGATCGTGATGATGGTGTCCACATTCACATTCTTCATCATCATGGTGATGATGTCCGCATCCACATTCTTCATCGTCATGATGATGATGTCCGCATTCACATTCTTCATCGTCGTCATGATGATGGTGCATATGCTTAACCTCTTCTAATAATTTAGCCTCAAAATCATCATTTTTTGCCTCATAAGAATCAATTAAAGTTCCATCTGACAACTCATTAATAGGAGTTGTAACAATAATAGCTTTATCATTAATTTCTCTTACAATTTCAAGACACTCTTGCATCTTAGCCTCAGTTGCTACATCAGCTCTTGATAAGAAAATAGTTTTTGCATGAGCAACCTGATCGACATAAAATTCGCCAAAATTCTTTAAATACATCTTTGCCTTATTTGCATCGCAAACACAAACTAAAGCATTTAATTTAACATCACTTAAATTTGCATCTACAACTGCTTTTACAATATCAGATAATTTTCCGACCCCTGATGGCTCAATAATTATACGAGTAGGATTATATTTTGTCTTAATCTCAGTTAAAGCGGTTGCAAAATCGCCTTGAAGTGAACAACATATACAGCCTTGATTTAATTCCTTTATTTCAACCTTTGTCTCCTTCAAAAATCCAGCATCAATACCGATTTCTCCAAATTCATTTTCAATAAGAATAACTTTTTCATCATGTAAATGAGTAGCTAAAAGTCTTTTAATTAAAGTTGTTTTTCCAGCACCTAAAAAGCCAGAAATAATATCTATTTTTGTCATTAATATCACCTTTCTATCGTATTATATTATACACTTTTTATTGTAATCATTCAATAATTATGCTTAAAAAAGAAAAGATGCAATTTACACCTTTTCTTCGATAGTTTTATTCAATTCTGTCATATTTGATGGCTTATGATAATAATAGCCCTGAATATAATTAACCCCAAAATTTTTTACTAATTCAACATCTTCTTTAGTTTCAACACCTTCGATTAAAGTTTTCATTCCAATGGAATTAATTGCCTTTACAACACCATCAAGAATTTGTTGATTTCTTGTATTTTCCTTTGCGGCATCAAGCAATGATTTATCAATCTTTATAAGATAAAATGGCAAGCTTAAAACCGCCTTTAAATTACTAAAGCCTGTCCCAAAATCATCCAAGAAAAACTTAATACCATAGCTATTTAATTCTTCCATAATTTCTTTTGCCTTTTGAAAATTAGAAATTATAACACTTTCACAAATTTCAAATGAAATCATATTTGGATCAATTTCTTGATTTTTAACCATTTGCTTTATTTCATCAATGAAGCTTTGATTTAAAATATCTTCTGCCGTAAAATTAATTGAAATTCCTTTAACATCAACCCTTGTTCCTGAATCATTCATTGATTTTAATTCCTTTAAAACCTGGCATAACATATTACGATCAAGTTTATTAACACACCTATGATTTTCCAAAATAGGAATAAATTTAGAAGGAGGAATTATTTCACCATTTACATTTAATCTTGCAAGAGCTTCACACCAGGTTATTTTTTCATCATTTATAGAATAAATTCCTTGATAATATGGCACTACTGAGCCTTTATTAATCGCTTTAATAATTTTATTTGTATCATTTTCTTCAATCTCTAATTTTCTTTTCATCTCTGATGAATATACGATAAATACCTCATTTGTATCCTTAATTTGATTAATCATTTTTTCTAAAAGATACACCGTATGTTCTGCCGTTTCATTCTTTTTCTTAATTATAATTGAAGTTTTTATATCAATTGAGTAGTCATCACCTTGAATGTTAATAGGTTTTCTAAATTCCTGATTAATTAAAGAAATCTTAGAGATATCATCACTTTTACCAACAATAACAATTATTTGATTTGAAGACACTCGATACATTGTATACTTATTAAAAATTGTTTTTAAAAAATTAACAATTTCAATTAATATTTGATCTCCTGTAAAAGAACTAAAATGATGAAAACGCATAATTTCAAGCATATATACACTAGCTCCATCAGAGGCTGTCAAATCATCCATACACTTGTTTCTCATATATAAATTAGTCATTTGGTCAATATTAATCAAATCATTTCTCGAATATAGATAAGTATATGCAGTTGATAAAGTTAAAAAAACAGATGTAAAGAAAACATTATTATTGATAAAAAAAGAAAAGGAAAATTGAAATATTCCAAAAAGAGCCGAAAAAATAGTAAAAGTAAGACCAACCTTAAAAAGAGAAGGATATATTCCCCTTTTATAAACTAAACACATTATAGGCATATATATCATTGCAAAAATGAAGCATAAAAATAATAAGCAATATGCAACATGGTATATAATAGTATTTCCTTCTACTTCGAAGCAAATATTAGTAATCTTATTTATGATTAACCAAATAATATTCCATAAAACTGGTAACACTAAAATAAGATAATGCCATTTTAATATCTTAGTAGTATCTTTTATAACACCCAAACAATAAATTTCAAAACCACTAGCAATAATTGAAAACACAATTATTGATAAATACTTAAAAATTAAAGCTAATTTTAGTGTTACTTTATTGTAAACTAATAAATCCGAAACACCATGTAAAACATTAAAAATTAAAACTGATACTAAAATAAATAACACTGATTTTAAAGCAGTATTTTTCTTAGATTTATTTAAAAAATTGAAAATAATAATTATAAGAACAAAAGCTCCACAAATAAAATCTCCCTAAGAACTATATGGCATAAAAACACTTCCTCACCTTTTCTTCTTTTAGTATAAATCAAAAAAGAATTCTTTTTCAACAAAAAAAAGAGGAAAAGCTCAAATATTTTTTTATTTCTCTTTAATTCGACAAAATGTGATATTTTTCTCAATACTAAAAGGAGGTTTATAGTAGTATTTAGGTGAGTTTTTGTCGATTTTTCTCACATCGTTAAAGCATGAAATAATCAAATTGTATTTTCTATAAACAAGATTACCATTTCTTATTTTTAAATATTTTGATTTATCTAAATCAATTCTTCTTATTTTAGAATTTTTTTCATATATAACCTGCTTAATATTATCATTTAGAAATAAATAATCAACATTATGATAATTTATTTCTAGCAATTTAACTTCAATTCCATCAATTTTTTTCGGACAAACAAGCTTAGGATTATTTTCGTCTTGATTATATGGATGAGATATTCTTAATATTCCTTTGTTAGTAAATTGAATATATGAAGCGTTTGAAAAAAATTTCAAAGCACTTCTTTTTATATTATAATTTCTGGCCAAGGCCTTTAATTTTTCAATTGTTTGGATTTTATAAATAAAGCATACTGTATCCTTATCATCAAAAATAACGCCATCTTTTTCTTTATAATTAGAATTAATAAATGATATCTTTGAAGCTTTAATATTAAAATTAAGAATTTGCTTTACACCATCAAAGACCAATTCATCAATTTTAGAATTCTCTTTAATATCAATATATTTCGTTTTAATATTGGCAAACTTTCCATTAACTGATATTAATATTTCATCAGGATAGGTATAAAAGTTATAAGTAGCAAGCTCTGTTTTTACTTCTTTAATTGAATCACTATATTTTTTTTGTCTAGTATCTTCTCTTTTTTTTTCAAGATAAAAGGATATATAAATAAAATAAACATCTAATAAAAATAAAATAATTAATACTATAATTCCAATCAACATTTATACCACCACTTTTTTCTTTAAATATTATATCAAACTACAAAAATAAATCAAGTAACGTCATTACTGTAAAACCTATAATAAATGACATAATTCCTTTAAAATTTAAATTATTTTTCATTTCAATTAAAACTGTTATTATCATGGCCCCAGCCCCAATTGCTAAACCATAAGGTTGCATAATATCACCTACAGATACAAAAACCAAAGCACATAATCCGGCAAGTGGTTCAACAATTGATGAAATAAAGCCCATGAAAAATGCTTTTTTATTGCCTTCTTCTATTTTATATGGCAAGGTTGTTGCAAAACCCTCAGGTATATTTTGAATACCAATTGCTATAAAAAGCATTATAGCATTAAGTAATATTTCACTATCTTTGCTTAAATATGCAATAAATAAACTTAATCCTACACTAAAGCCCTCAGGTATATTATGAATCGTCATTGCTAAAAATAATCTTTTCTTTTCATTTTTTTCTTTGTTAAAAAATTTAGGAACAATTACAATAATTGCAATACCAATTGCAACGCCAATATATAAAGGATAAAATCCTGTATTATTTGTTTTTAACATGGTTATTGAAGGAATAAGCAGTGAAAATATTCCACTTGCTAGCATAACGCCTAAAGCAAATGATAATACAACTGTATTATCTAATATATCACGTCTAAAAAATAAGGCCAAAATAACTCCTGTCATTGTCATAATAAAAATAAAAATCAATCCCATAAATAGCCAAAACATAAAGTCACCTATCGTATTATATTAATATTTAAAAATAATGCTTGTTTTTATGACATAATATATCTTATAATTATTTAGGTGATAATATGAAAATTATTGATGCACACGTTCACATTTGTGAGCATATCAATGGCTGGGGATCAAGAGGTGAGCTAAGAGGTTTAGGAAAAGGAAAAGCAATTTACGCAGATGGCAAAGAATTTCAACTATTTCCGGAATATATGGGTGATTATGGTGTTTGTCCCGAAAAACTTCTTGAAATTATGGATAACCATAATATTGAAAAAGCAGTTATTCTTCAAGGTAATTATTTAGGATTTCAAAATTTATATGCCTATGAAACAATGAAAAAATATCCAGATCGTTTCATAGCTGCTTCAACAATTGACCCCTTTTGTCAAAATAGAGAATTAATTGCAAAACATTTTTTTGAGGATTTAAAGTTTAAAATCATTAAAATGGAGGTTTCTAATACCTCAGGCTTAATGGCTAACCATGATATCATTTCTCTTGCAGGAAAAAAGATGCAATGGATTTATGAATTATGTAGAAAATATAAGCTTATTTGTGTCATTGATATCGGACGTCCAGAAAATGGCTGTTATCAAATCGAAAATTTAAGAAAAATGATTAAGAAATATTCTGATGTAACTTTTGTTGTTTGTCATTTAGGTTCTCATCAAGAAAATCAATATGAAATATTTAAGCATGATATTCAAAGTTTAAAACTTCCTAATTGTTTTTTTGACTTAGCTTCAGTTTCAAACAATACACATGAACCATATCCCTTTAATAACGCACTTAATTATATTAAGCTTGCAATTGAAATTGTTGGTGATGATAAACTAATGTGGGGGTCTGATATGCCAACATCATTAACAAAATCCAGTTATGATAATTTTATTAATTACATTATGAATAGTGATATTCCTCTTTCTAGCAAACAAAAAATATTTTATGATAATGCTAATAAACTTTATTTTAAGCAATAAAGGTTGTGGAAAAATCCACAGCCTTTTTTTAATTATTATATATATACTGATTTAAAATTGATTCTAACATTTCTTGACGGCCTGATGAAGGCAAGTTCTCATTTTGATTATTTAATGCATATTGTGCACAAGTCTCAAGATCAACTTCTTTATTTTTAATCTTATAACCAATTCCAAAATTATATGATTCATAGCGCTTAGAAATGAAATCCTCAAGTACATTATCCTCAAGAAGCTTAGCTGCTATTCTTAAGCCATGAGCAAAAGTATCCATACCTGCAATATATGCTAAGAACAAATCTTCTTCGGTATAGCTTTGACGTCTAACCTTAGCATCAAAGTTTAAGCCACCATTATGAAGGCCACCATTTTTTAATACTTCATACATAGCAAGCGTTGCATCATAAATATTTGTTGGGAATTGGTCTGTATCCCATCCAAGTAGCATATCTCCTTGATTAGCATCAATTGAACCTAATACACCTTCATTTCTTGCAATATTTAATTCATGATTAAAAGTATGAATTGCTAAGGTTGCATGATTTGCTTCAATATTCATCTTGAAATCATTTTCAAGATGATTTTTCCTTAAGAAGGATAAAACCGTTTGAACATCAAAATCATATTGATGCTTCGTAGGCTCCTTTGGTTTAGGTTCAATTAATAGCTGAGCATTAAATCCAATTTTATTTTTATAATCTCTTGCAAGAGTTAACATTGTAGCATAATTTTGAAGCTCTAAATTAACATCGGTGTTAAGTAAGGTGTCGTAACCTTCTCGCCCACCCCAAAATACATAATTTGTTCCACCAAGCTTCTTAGTTATATCCATTGCTTTTTTTATTTGTGAAGCAGCATGACAGAAACTATCAGCCTCAGGTGATGTAGCAGCACCAGCCATATACCTTTTATGATTAAAGCAGTTAGCCGTACCCCATAAGCATTTAATATTAGTATCCTTCATAAGCTTTAAAACATAATCAGATACTTCATCTAAAGCATGATAAGTTTCTTTTATTGTTCCCATTTCTGGAGCCATATCAACATCGTGGAAACAAAAATACTCAATTCCAAGTTTTTGCATAAATTCGAAGCCTGCTTCAGCCTTATTATAGCTTTCCTTCATTGGATCAGGATCTGACCAAGGTCTTGACATAGTATCACTACCAAATTGATCGGTACCTTTAGCACATAAGGTGTGCCACCAGCTCATTGCAAACTTTAAATGCTCGCTCATCTTTTTACCATTAATTTCTTCATCAGCGTTATAATACTTAAATGCGAAAGGATTAGTTGATTTAGGTCCTTCATATTTAATTTTTCCTGTTTTAAAATATTCTTTCATTTTTATTCCTCCTAATATTTTTTAAAAAAGCCTTTTAAACTATAATATAAAGCTTTATATGCTTCATATCTTGTATCATATACCTTATAATTCTCTTTATTTGGTTTTGTAATATCCTTTACTTTAATAATCTTTTCCTTTGCATCTAAAACATTATTGTAAATGCCAGCTGCCACCATCGCAAGAATAGCTACGCCTAAAGCACCACCTTCTTGTTGTTCAATCCGATAAATATCACATTTTAAATTATCTGCTATAATTTGTCGCCAAAGATTACCCTTAGCACCACCGCCTGATAAATAAACATTATATCTATTAGACTTAAGTAGAGAATAACAATCTCTTATACTATAAGATATTCCTTCAAGTACTGCTCTTGCAAAATCATCTTTATTGGTACTTTGCCTAATGCCAACAAAGGTACCTGTTGCGTAAGGGTCATTGTGAGGAGTTCTTTCACCATTTAAGTATGGTAAATACAAAAGCCCATTAGCTCCCGCAGGTGAACTTAAAGCTTTACGATTAATTATTTCATAAACAGACTGCTTATTAATTTTAGCTTCAATCTCTTCAGTTTCACAAAAATTATCTTTAAACCATTTATATGACAAACCACAGCCATTTGTAACACCCATAACATGATAGATATCTTTTATTGCATGCATAAAAACCTGAACAGGTAAATTAGGTTTTATATCTTCCTTTAAGATAGGATTAAATACAACTCCCGATGAGCCAAGAACAATACTTACATCAGAAGGTAAAATAATACCATTCCCAATTGCAGCGGCTGCTTGATCACCAGCACCTCCTACAACAAAAGGAATATTTTTAAGCCCTAATTCTTTAGCTAAACTAGGTATAATATATCCCGATATATCAACTGATTCCTGGAGTTTTGGCAAAAAATTAATATTTATTGCAAACTTATCTAAAATTTCATTCGAGTAGCATTTATTATAAATATCTAACATTTGCATTCCAGATGCATCACTATATTCAGTTGTAAAACTTCCCGTTAGGATATATCTTATATAATCCTTTGGTAACATTATTTTAGCAATTTTACCATAAATCTCAGGTTCATTATTTTTAACCCATAAAAGCTTTGCAAGTGTAAAAGGTGCCATAACATCATTCCCAGTAATTTCCTTTATTCTTTGATTACCAATCTTTTTTTCAATTTCTTCTTTTTCTTTACCAGTTCTATTATCACACCAAATAATGCTATTTCTTAAAATTTTATCATTTTTATCAAGCAAAACTAAACCATGCATTTGTCCTGATAAGCCGATTCCTTCAATAACAGGATATGTTTTAGTTATTTCTTTAATTGTTATAATTGTAGCCTTTAACCAATCATTGGGATTTTCTTCAATATAGCCTAGTTTTGGACTAATAATATTGTATTCTGAACTTGCAGACAATAAAGATGTTCCTAGTTCATCAAATAAAACTGCTTTTGTAGAGCTTGTGCCTATATCAATTCCTATAAAATATTTCAAAAAAAGCACCTACCATTCTTTATAATAATTATAAAGAAAAATAGATGCTAATAATATCATTATTGAATATAAAATTATCAAAATTGTATAAAAAAAGGATTCCAAAAGAATCCATAAAAAGAGGTA
>ENA-OPMG01000668-OPMG01000668.1-human-gut-metagenome-genome-assembly--contig:-NODE-668-length-24256-cov-4.573034_pt1 | contig 24256 bp, 16 predicted proteins | sample MGYA00241522_ERZ501741 | MGnify/ENA primary metagenome ERZ501741 (study PRJEB25962, sample SAMEA2042616) | human gut metagenome | biome: human gut; feature: human-associated habitat; material: faeces...
AGAAAATGATGGAACAGCTGGTGCTTGCCAATAATAACAGGTTTGGAAGAAAGACAGAAAAAATGTCTGATACAAACCAGATATGTTTTATGGAAGTAGATGGAAAGATAGTATTCTTTAATGAAGCGGAAGCAGTGTCTGATCTTGATGCAAATGAGCCGGAAGAACTGGAAATAAATGCCATACATGGAAAGAAGACAGCCGGCAAACGTGCCGTGGATATGGAAGGACTTCCTGTTGAGCGAATAGACCATTACATGACCGAAGAAGAATTAAAAGCAGAATTCGGTGAAAAGGGATGGAAACAGCTTCCGGATACAGTCGTTAAAAGGTATCACTTTACACCGGCTAAGATAACAGTTGATGAGCACCATATAGGTGTATATGCCGGCAAAGAAGACGGACATATGAAGCGTGCACCACATCCAAAGGGATTACTGCCATCAAGTCCTGTAACGCCATCACTTGCAGCGGCAGTCATGAATGGCAAATATGTAAATGCTGTACCTTTATACAGGCTTGAAAAAGAGTTTGAGAGATACGGACTTGCTATAACACGCCAGAACATGGCTAACTGGATGATACGTCTTGCAGATGAATATCTTGGAGTAATGTATGATTATCTTCACACGAAGCTTTATGGATTTCATGTAATCCAGGCAGATGAGACTCCTGTGCTTGTAAGCAAAGACGGCAGACCAGCCGGTTCCAAGAGCTTTATGTGGGTATACCGTTCAGGATATATGTATTCAGATGAGCAGATAGTCCTGTATGAATACCAGCGGACAAGAAATGCTTCACATCCAAGGCAGTTTCTTAAAGATTATTCCGGGGTATGTGTAACTGATGGTTATCAGGTATACCATACAGTAGAAAAGAAACTGGAAGATCTTAAGATAGCCGGATACTGGGTACACTGCAGGCGAAAATTTGATGAGGCATTAAAGGCAGTTCCAAAGGCTGCCCAGAAAGAAAGCCTTTCATATCTGGTAATAAAACAGATACAGGCAGTCTACCGTGAAGAGGATAAGCTGAAAGAACTCAAACCAGAAGACAGACTTAAGCAGCGTCAGGTGGTAATAAAGCCACTGGTTGATGCTTTATTTGCGTACCTTAAATCAAACGAAAGAAAAACCAGCACAGCTAAACTGAAACAAGCTGTCATTTATGCACTCAATCAGGAAAAATATCTGAGAGTATTTCTTGAAGATGGTGAAGTCCCAATGGATAACAATGCATTGGAACGTGCAATAAGAGGCTTTTGTATAGGCAAGAAGAACTGGGAAATGATAGATACAATCAATGGAGCTGCATCCTCAGCAATAATATACAGTATTGCAGAGACAGCTAAAGCTAATAACTTAAAGCCTTATGAGTACTTTGAATATCTGCTGACACAGATACCGGAACATATGGACGATACAGACCGCTCATTTCTGGAAGATCTTCTTCCATGGTCACCAAAGCTGCCAGAATACATCAAAAAACAAAAAGACCGTGGTTAGCGGTCTTTTAAAAGTCAAGGTACATGGGTTGGAGCGTTTACCTTCAAAAAACGGATACTTTCATTGCAACATATTACAATAAATAATATAATAGATACAATAAATATTAATTGAATGGATGTCATCAATATGGATAAAATAAATGAATTACGATTAGGATTAGAAACTGCATACATAGATGGTTCTGTTGCTTCTGACAGTTTTTATTGTCCTCAGTTTGTATCGAATAATTATAAATCTGGTAAGAAAGTTTTATCTTCGATTGAAGATGAGCTGTTAAGATGTGATAAGTTTCAGATCAGTGTTGCATTTATTACTATGAGCGGAATCACACCATTACTTCAGACATTTAAAGATTTGGAAAAGAAAAATATTCCAGGAGAAATTCTCACAACTAATTATTTGAATTTTAGTGAGCCTAAAGCGTTGGAGAAGCTTAATGGATTATCAAATATTACATTAAAAATGTATGACGTACAAGAGGCAGATGAAGGATTTCATACAAAAGGATATATTTTTAAAACAGATGAAGTATATCGTATTATCATTGGAAGTTCGAATATAACAAGTGCAGCACTTACCAGCAATCATGAGTGGAATACTAAGCTTGTATCAACGCAGCAAGGGAAGATAGCGAAGGAAATAGTTGAAGAATTTAATAGATTATGGAATTCTAGTTATGCCTTAGATTTTAATGAATTTTATGGAAATTATAAAGAACAATATGAAATTATTAAACATCAGAGAGATATTGCGAGGATTGATAATGTTGTATCGCTTGAAAAATATAAGCTTAAGCCAAACAGCATGCAGATTGGATTTATTACAAATCTTAAGAAGATTTTAGAAGAAGGAGAGGACAGGGCACTTCTTATATCGGCGACAGGAACAGGTAAGACTTATGCTTCTGCATTTGCAATGAGAGAACTTGGATTTAAAAAAGTTTTATTTTTAGTTCATAGAGGACAGCTTGCAAGACAGACTAAGAAATCTTATGAGAAGGTGTTTGCAAAATCTGTTTCTATGGGTTTGGTTGGTGCAGGTTATCATGAATATGAAGCGGATTATGTATTTGCTACTGTTCAGACGTTAAATAGGGATGAACATTTGCTTCAATATGATAAAAATGCATTTGACTGTATTATTTTTGATGAAGCACATCATGTAACTGCTGATACATATCAGAAGATTATGAAACATTTTACGCCTAAGTTGTGGCTTGGGATGACAGCAACTCCTGATAAGCGGGATGATAATATTGCAGGTAGAAATGTTTATGAGTTGTTCAATTATAAGATTGCATATGAGATACGTTTACAACAGGCCATGGAAGAAAACTTGTTGTGCCCATTTCATTATTTTGGAATTACTGATTTGTCTGTAGTTGGAGATGTTAAAGAAAATCATGATTTTAGTATGCTTACAAGCGATGAACGTGTAAGGCATATAATCCAGCAGGCAAATTATTATGGATATAGTGGAGAAAAAGTTAAAGGTCTTATATTTTGTAGCAGTATCAAAGAAACACAGGAGTTATCACATAAATTTAATAATATAGTTAATCCAGATACAGGGAAATATTTTCGTACGATAGCGTTGAATGGTGATGCAACGGAACAGGAAAGGCAGAATGCATTTGAGAGACTTGCAATGGATGAGAATGAGGAAAATATTAATAAGAAGCCGTTAGACTATATATTTTCTGTAGAAATATTGAATGAAGGTGTTGACATTGTAGAGGTTAATCAGGTTATTATGCTTAGACCTACACAATCGCCGATAATATTTATACAGCAGTTGGGACGAGGACTTAGAAAGGCCGATGGAAAAGAGTATGTTGTTATTCTTGATTTTATTGGTAATTATAATAATAATTTTATGATTCCAATAGCACTGTCAGGGGATAGAACTTACAATAAAGATAATATACGTAGATACATAATGGAAGGTGGAAGGGTTATTCCAGGTGCATCTACAGTGCATTTTGATGAAATAAGTAAGAAAAGAATATTTGCATCTGTTGATAATGCTAATTTTAGTGATATTAAACTGATAAAAGAAAATTACACAAATCTTAAGAATAAATTAGGAAGAATACCACATTTACGGGATTTTGATGATTATGGAGAAATGGATGTTGCCCGTATTTTTGATAATAATAGTCTGGGTTCGTATTATAAGTTTTTAGTTAAATATGAGAAGGATTATAGGCTTCGTCTCTCACAGGAAGAAGAAAAGATAGTCGAATTTATTTCCAAGAAATTGGCAAGTGGTAAGAGAATTCAAGAATTACAATTACTTAAGAGAATGCTTATGTATGCAAAAGGATTGTCCAAATGTGGATTATTTTCAAGCCTTTCACAGGATATGTTGACTTATGGTAAATCAATTAGCAAGGAACAGAAGGAAAATATTATAAATGTTATGACTAATGAATTTCCGGCAGGATCTGGTAAGAAAACATATGCACAGTGTGTTTTTATAGAAAAGGAAGGTAATGATTATAAGCCAACAAAAACATTTCTTGAAATGCTATCAAATAAAGATTTTTATAATATTATTAAAGAACTTGTTGATTTTGGAATAAGTAGATATGAGAGAGATTATAAACAAAGTTATGATGTAACAGATTTTGTCCTTTATCAAAAATATACGTATGAGGACGTATGTCGTCTGCTTAATTGGGAACAGAATGAAGTTCCATTAAATATTGGTGGTTATAAATATGATAAGAAAACAAAGACATTTCCAGTATTTATTAATTATGATAAATCGGATGATATTAGTGACACAACAAAATATGAGGATCATTTTGAACCAGGATTTAGGGATCGATTGATAGCAATATCAAAATCGGGAAGGAGCCTGCAATCTGAGGATGTACAGAATTTTCTTAAGGCTAAAGAGAGAGGAATTAGAGTAGAACTTTTTGTACGAAAGAATAAGGACGATAAGATTTCTAAGGAATTTTATTATCTTGGGCATATGACGGCTAGTGGAAATACTAAGGAATTTACAATGCCAAATACACAGAAAACAGCAGTTGAGATAGAGTGGATACTTGATGTTCCTGTGCGTGAGGATATATATGAGTATATTGTAAATTCATAAATATTATGTATATGTCAAAAGTATAAAAAGTCGTTTGTGCTTGCAGAAAAAGACTTTTTTACTTGATTTATTGCATTAAATCACGATATTAAAAGAAAGAAGGAAAGTGAGATAATTAGTTTTATAATTGTCACACAAGAATTATATGAAAACAGTTAAAGTAGTTGCAGCAGTAATAAAAGAAGTTAATGATAATGGGGAGCCAATTATATTCGCAACGCAGCGCGGGTATGGAGAATTCAAGGATGGCTGGGAATTTCCGGGAGGAAAAATAGAGGCAGGAGAGACACCACAGGAAGCATTAAAACGAGAAATTATGGAAGAATTAGATACAAAAGTTAAAATTGGAAATTTAATAGATACAATTGAATATGATTATCCCAATTTTCACCTTTTAATGGATTGTTTTTGGTGTGAGATAGTAAGCGGAGAATTGAAGTTAAAGGAACATGAAAATGCAAAATGGCTGACTAAGGAGCATCTTGATGAGGTTGAATGGCTGCCGGCAGATGTTATTTTGATTGATAAGATAAGAATGAATATGTAGGAGAATTTATACGGAAAATTTGATAAGAATGATATTAAAATAAAATTTGGATTTAATATCCAGTAAAAAGGAGTTCCCGATCTTCATAAATGGGAAGTTATTATAATAATTTACAACATCAATTTACATATTCAGCTATTGAAAAATTGTTCGGGGGGGGTACAATAATAGCGGATATTTACAGGAATTTCTAATGATGAATATCTGAACTACTAATTTACAGAAAGAATAAGTGAGAATCTTACATTTTAACTGGCTGAATATATAGTGTTAATCAGGCTGTTGATATAGTGTTAATCACGTGGTTTGTATAGTATTAATTAGGCAGTTGAATAAAAGGTATCCGCTTATAGGAGGAAATGCGTATGAAAAGACAATTTATAAAGAAGCTGGCAACAGTGACAGTTTCTGCTGCAATGCTTGCTGCCTTGTTTAGCGGTGGCATAAACGCAGGTATCTGGACAGCACAGGCACAGGAAACAAATGTAGCTGCCGCATCAGAACAGTTTGATACAACAGCACCTGTAGTCGAAAGTATTTCGATTGATAAACAGGGGCAGAATGTAGGAGAAGACGATACATTTAAGATTGCAATCAAGGCTTATGATTCTGATTCGGGTATTCAGGACGTGAGGATGGTTTTGGAATCAGAAGGTAATAATACGACTTATTACTATTCATATGCTGATGGCAGCTTACAGTATAACGAAGCAGCTAAAAGCTATGAGTATGCCGTAAAGGTTTCTGATGCTGAACTTACTGATGGAAAGGTCTTCATCGACACTCTTACAGTAACAGATAAAGCAGGAAATACCTGTTCGCCAGTGATTTCAAGCACACCAGATGTATTAAATGTAACAGCTTCATCAGCTTTATACTGGGTAAATATAACTCGTAGTGATAACGAGAAACCAGTGGTTACATCTGTTGAGTTAAAGGAAAATGGACAGACAGTAAAACCTGGAGATACACTTCATGTTACAATAGGTGCAACTGATAATTACGCTTTACAAGACACTTGTTATGTGCAATTTCAAGTTAATGTAGCTGAAAGGAATAACTCACATTCTATATATCTGCAATGGGATTCTGCTAATGGCTGTTATATAGGTTCATGGGAGCTCCCAGATGATATTGTACCTGGTGAGTGGTATGTTAATTATATAGTAGTGAAAGATGTAACTGGTAACCTTGCGGAGAAAAATTCAGCATTGGATTGTAAGGTAACAGTACAGAATGACAACTATGTAGTAAATGAGAAAAATGTACCAAAGCTTAACAGCTTTTCTATGGATAAGGCAGGTCAGACATTTACAGCAGGAGATCAGGTGAAATTCACAGCAGATATAACTGATGATACAGGTGTAGCCTCTGTTAAAATGGTATTAAAAAACGTAAATTCTGAATTGTCTTCTCAAAGCGATGTATACTGCTATATGCAGAATGTTGAAGGAACAAGTAAATACGAATATACATATACTATTACAGAAAACGATTATCCATGTGAATGGTATGTTTCAAGTATAGAGGCTCGTGATGTATATAATAATATGTTGTATGCATCTACTGAAAGACAAACAAGTGGAAGAGAACTTCCATTAATGTATGATTATTATTTCAATGTAACACAAAACGGTACATTTGTTCAGCCAAATGTAAATGTTATGTTCAGTTATATTAACGCAGATATGGAATGGGAAATCAAAACAATAGAAGTTCCACGAAGAACTAAGCTAAGTAAGGCATTAGAGAAGCTTGATACAGGTGTTAAATTTGATGATGCAAAAATCACAGGTTGGACAATGGTTGGCTATCCAGATTCAGATACTATAGTTAGTAATAATACAACGTTTTTGGCAAATTATAATACCAATATCGTAGAAAAATATGTGTATTCATATTCGCCAGATGTTGGTTCAAAGTGTTTATATAAAGAAACATCATTTGTTAAAAAAGGACAGAAGATTGAACTTCCAACAGTAATTCCTGGAGTTAAGAATGTAAAGTGGATTAAAACTGAAGAATTAGATGAACTTATAAAGAATGGATATATCATTAATACAGATACTGGAAGTTATTATTTCGAGGCAGATGCGGAAATAGACGATTCTGTTCCACCTACTGATGATAACAATGGTAGTACCGGTGGTAACAATAATCAGACAACAACTGATGGAAACAAAGGCAACAATGAAGGAACTAAGTTATCATCTGATAAGATACAGGAAGCTGTAGCAGCAATTACTACTGCCAAGGCTGGAGATACTTATACAGTTGATATGTCAGATGCAACAGTTGCACCAAAGGATGTGTTAGAAGCAGCCAAGGGTAAGGATGTTGATATTGTTCTTGATATGAATGGTTATAAATGGACTATCAACGGAAATAATATTCAGGCTGATAATCTTAAGGATATTAACCTTGCGGTAGATACAGACTCTGATGCAATACCAGATGATGTTATATCGGAGCTTGCTGGCAATAACCCAGTTAAGCAGATTTCACTTGCATATAGTGGAGATTTTGGATTCAAGGCAAGTCTTACATACAATATAGGAAGTGAATATGCTGGCAAATATGGCAATCTCTATTATTATGACAGCACAGGCAGAATGATATTCCAGAATGCAGGTGCAATAGATGCAGATGGTAATATATCTCTTAACTTTAGTCACGCATCTGAATATGCAGTCGTAATAGCAGATTATGCTGTAACAACAGAGAATGCTGATAATACAGCAACAGGTGGCATAGCAACAGGAGACAGCACACCTATAGCATTGTATGCTGTTCTGTGTGTGATGGCAATTGCATTAGCAGGTATTGCTGCTGTAACAAGAAAGAAGAATGTATAAAGTAAAGAGATTATTTATCTTATTGTTATAATCAGACAAATGGCAGATAGTATCTAAAGTCATTGATGAGGATAATAAGATTAGCAATAAGTAGAAACTAAAGATAATTAATCATACCCGGCTTCATATTGTTGTGGAGCCGGGTATATCTGCATATTAAGGAAAAATATAAAAGAATAAAGCAGAGGAATGAAATAGGTGTGGAAACAAACATTTCCACACCCATAATTCCTGCTATATATAAAATTAATCAATAACAAAGTTATTAACATTCTTACGAAGTTCAGCAGCAGAGGCTTCTGCGGTTTTAGCTCCATTCATAACAGCTTCTGAGCCTTTTACGATTACGATTGTCTTCTGGGCTATGTTGGTTGTTCCAGTTGCACTGTCATTAGAAGCGGAAGTGATTCCATCTATCGCCTGAGTGATATTGCTTATAGATGCAACAAGCTCTTCTGATGTTGCACTGAAATCAGATACAAGATCGTTAATGTTGGAAGCATCCATATTATAGTCATCAGCCATCTTTTCAAATCCGTTAAGACATTCAACAATATCAGTATCAACGAAATCAAGCAGGCGGTTAGAATCGCTTGTCAGGTTGCCTACAGCTTTGTTTACATTTTCTGTAACAGCCTGAATGTTGGCTACAGCATCTTTAGACTGTTCAGCTAATACACGTATTTCCTCTGCAACAACCGCAAAGCCTTTACCAGCCTCACCAGCTCTTGCAGCTTCAATAGAAGCGTTAAGGGCAAGCAGATTGGTCTGTGCAGTAATATTCAGGATAGAGTCGGCAAGCACACCAATCTGGTCAACTACTTTGGCATCTTCAAGAGCCTGCTCAAGATTTACTCTGATGTCAGCCATCATCTGTTTAACTTTCTGACGGTTTTCTACAGTATCATCCTTAGTCTTTATAGCACGTTTATGGATGTCCTGGGATTCAGTTGCACCATCCTGTGCTCTTATGGCAATTTCCCTTGCAGCTTCTTCAATCTGCTGTGTCATTCCGTTAATCTGTTCAGCAGAGGCGGCAGTTTCCTCTGAACTTGCAGCAAGCTCTTCTGTTGTTGCTGATACGTCTTCAATTTCTGCATTAAGATTGTATACATTAGTGTCGATAGTTTCTACAACCTTATCAATATTGGCAGCCTCGTTTTTTACCTGAGCTAACAGGCTTCGTACAGATTCGCGCATAGTTTCAAGTGCATTGGCTAGCTGTCCGAAATCATCCTTACGCTTAAGCATAGGCTGTTGCATTTTTGTGGCAAAATTACCACCGGCAATTACTTCGAATTGTTCTTTTATCTTTCTTAATGATTTAGTAATATCAACTGCGATGAGGGCAACGAGTATAGCAACAACAATAAGCATACATACGCTGCATAAAATAAGCGAAATAGCTTTGCTTGAAGCATAGCTGGTGAATTCCTCATCCTGCTGTGCAATAGCAGTGTCTATGTAATCAGTATAGTTGCCAGTACCAACAACCCAGTCAAAAGGTTTGAAGTATTCGCTGTAAGAACGCTTTGGTGAAGGTTCTGTTTCTCCCTCCTTAGGAAATACATAATCTGTATAACCACCACCATCCTGGACTGCAACACGTATTATTTCCTTGACCATCTGGTAGCCATCAGCATCTTTAGTATTCATACGATTAGTACCCTCAGTTGAACTTCCAAGCAGAACAATATTCTTGCCATCGGACTGGTCAACCCAGAAATATCCACCATTGCCGTAGCGCATCTGACGGATTTCATCAGCGGCTATTTTCTTAGCTTCATCAAGAGTATATTTACCAGACTTATACTCATTATTGATTTCCGATAACAGGGAGATGACAACACCAACCTGCTCTTTAATTGAATCATCATAATTTTGTCTTGATGATGCGTCCATAGTTTCAAGTGCCTTGTCTTTTAACTGGTTCATATTCTTAATAGAAATAAAACTTTCAGAAGTTACAAGGACAATTACTAAAGCCAGAATTATAGTAAGCTTTGTTCGAACCTTAATATTTTTCATTGGAATCACGCTCCTTAAATTAGATTAATTTGTGCAAAATTATATATCTCCACGCATCTTTATCTAATAATTATAATGCTATAAAAGAATTGTGTCAATAAAACCAGCTGTAAATATTAAAAAAATCTTAAATTTTCATATACTTATATATGTATATAATTATAAAGTTTGTAATTTATTAATATATAAAATAAATATATACCATACCAAAATGATATATAATATACATCAGAGTGATTATAAAAAAATCAAATATTCCTTTTATTCACAACTATCACAAGAGCAAAGGTTTTGCTGCTGGCTGTTCAAGAGAGGTTATTTAAAATAGAGCAGATATGCCCGGCTTGAGTGTTGATGACCTTATACAGCAGACAATAGATGCTTTAAAGACATTCAGAACATAATAAATGTTACAGTAAAGATATAGTAGAAATGTAGTCAAATTAAAAATACATTAAAAATACAAAAAAATAATTAAATTTTTTATTGACAAATTAAAATGAAGAGATTATCTTATTACTTAATTCAATAGTCAAATGCGAAGAACAGGAAATGATTTATTTATATCACCGCCTACAGAGAGCCGTTGGTTGATGAGAAACGGCAGCAAGGAATAGATAAGCCCTCACCTGCAAGCAGTTCTGGTGAAAGATATTAATTTAGTAGTCAGAACCGGTACCCATCGTTAACAGGGCATGCCATATGTGTGGCAGTAGAGAGGTCGGATTTATCCGGCAAGCAAAGTGGTAACGCGGAAGTAATGTAATTTACCTTCGTCTTTGTACGATATCGTTAAGATATGTGCAGAGGCGAAGGTTTTTTGCATTATGGAATTAGTTATTTTTAATTTCCGTTTTTCTGCGTTCATTGTATTTGGCTAGTGAAATAGGCTGGGAATATTTATTTGCTCAGCTAATATTATATATAGGAGAGTGACATTATGAACACTTTAGTAATCGTTTTAATCGCGGCTGTTATATTATTTGGTGCCTATATGGTATATGGCCGTTGGTTAGCAAACAAGTGGGGTATAGACCCTAAGGCAGAAACACCTGCCGTAAAGTACAATGATGGAAAAGATTATGTTCCAACCAAAGGATGGACTGTATTTAGTCATCAGTTCTCATCAATCGCTGGTGCAGGTCCTGTAACAGGTGCTATTCAGGCAGCAGCATTTGGATGGTTACCAGTATTACTCTGGATTCTTATCGGTGGTGTATTCTTTGGTGCTGTAACAGACTTCGGTGCTTTATATGCCTCAGTTAAGAACGAAGGTAAGTCAATGGGTATGATCATTGAGAAATATATCGGTAAGTTTGGACGTAAGATTTTCTTACTTTTCTGCTGGTTATTTACACTTATCGTTATTGCAGCATTTGCTGATATGGTTGCAGGTACATTTAATGCATATACAGTAGTTGATGGAGCATCACAGTTAGCACCAGCAGCTTCAACTAATGGTTCTGCTGGTACAGTATCAATTATGTTTATGGTATTCGCAGTAGTATTTGGTCTTATCCAGAAGAAGTTTAATCTTTCAGGCTGGAAAGAAGCAGTAGTTGGTATTGCATTTATTGTTGCTTCATTTGTAATTGGTAACTTCTGTCCAATTATCTTAGGTAAGAATGCATGGAGCTATATCACATTCGTATATATCTTCTTTGCAGCAGTTATGCCAATGTGGCTTATGAAGCAGCCAAGAGATTATATGACAACATTTATGTTTATCGCTATGATAGTTGGAGCAGCACTTGGTCTTGTAGTTGCCCATCCATCTATGAACCTTCCTGTATACACAGGATTTAACAATGCAAAGCTTGGAACAATGTTCCCTATCCTTTTTGTAACAGTTGCCTGTGGTGCTGTTTCAGGTTTCCACAGCCTTGTTTCATCTGGTACATCTTCTAAGACAGTAGAGAATGAGAAGGATATGCTTAAGGTTGGTTATGGTGCTATGGTACTTGAAAGCTTACTTGCAGTTCTTGCTCTTTGTGTAGCAGGTGCAGCCGCAGCCGCTGATGGTACAGCAGCAACAGGTACTCCATTCCAGATATTCAGCCGTGGTGTAGCTGGTTTCTTTGAAATGTTTGGTGTTCCAGTACATTTCGCAACAGTATTTATGACAATGTGTGTATCAGCACTTGCCCTTACATCACTTGATGCAGTTGCACGTATCGGACGTATGAGCTTCCAGGAGCTTTTCAGCGTAGATGAGATGGAACATGCAGAAGGCTGGAGAAAGTTACTTTGCAATACATATTTCTCAACAATCGTAACACTTCTTTGTGGTTTCGTACTTACAAAGATTGGATATGCTAACATCTGGCCATTATTTGGTTCAGCTAACCAGTTATTAAGTGCACTTGTTCTTATAACACTCTGCGTATTCTTAAAGGTTACAGGACGCAGCAACAAGATGCTCTTCCCACCTCTTATCATTATGCTTTGTGTAACATTTACAGCACTTGTACAGAGACTTATCGCTATGGTTAAGGCTATCCAGAACGCAGCATCAGTTACAATCCCAGCAGGTACTACTACATGGGGTAAGGTGTTCATAGCAAATGGACTTCAGCTTATAATAGCAATTCTTCTTATCGTACTTGGTCTTATCATTGTAGTTAACTCAGCTAAGAGCTATGCAAAGAGTGAGAAGAACTCAGAGAAGGCTGCTTAAGCAGGTTGATGTGTTATAATGTAGATGTATTGGAAAGTGATAGATTTTAACTTCTGATTAATACATTATAATATAGAAGAAATAATTTAATTTAAAGAAAATTACTATAATTATAGAAGTGTTATAAATGAATATTATAGTTGAAATTTAATTAAAAATAGCTGGTATCTTATATAAGATGTGACAGTTTACAAAGTCAGGTTACAGATTGGACGATGTGGATAGTTACATTTATAAGATATCAGCTATTTTAAATTTATTTAATGATACCAAGGTTAAAAGGTCTAATATGAGCATAGTTCATAGTTCTTACAGTCATTTTATAATTTGTAAAATTTGATATTTGGTGTTAATATAGAATTCGGGTGCTGCCATAACGGTAGGCGGTTTAGTCTTGAACCTCTTCAGAAGGGAGGTGATAGACATGGTTACATATTCAGATTTATTTAACTATACTTTAGTTATTTGTGCGATAGTTTCTATATGCATTTCTGTGTATAAATCAAAAAAATAACCGCCCCAGTCTGGTCAACTAAGCGGTTATTTTTTAATCATTATTGAAAAGACTAAGCCGTCTATCGGTAGCATCTTTTATAATATTATATTACTCTATTTCTATTTTTATGTCAAATTATTACGTTAAATTCCCAGAATTAGAATTTCTTTTTATCTGTGTCGGTGTGATACCATAATGCTTCTTAAGCAGTGCACTAAGGTAGCTTGCATTAGATATGCCGACTTTGTTTGCAACCTCACTTATAGATATTTCCCCGATTTCTAAAAGAATCTTTGCGTGTTGTAATCGGACCGTTGTTATATATTCAGTATATGATGAACCAGTTACAGCTTTGAAAAGTCTTGAAAAATGTGATGGAGAAAGACAGGCAAAGTCTGCCACATTCTGCAGGCTGGCACCATATTCAAGATTATTTTCAGCATATATCATAGCCTTCTGAATTCTGTCATCGAATCTTTTCAGATATAAAGTATTGTTATCTGAGTCACTAGAAATGTGATGCTCATATACATAGAAGAATAGTTTATAAAACATTCCCTGAAGAAGCAGTTGTGAGTGGTCAGAATTTCGTTCGTATTCGTATAACATTTCAGCACACATTTTTTGTATTTCATTCTGTGAAGCTTTGGTAAAATGTAGATAATTGCGACAAAGAATATCTAATTGAGTATGTCCGATTATTTCAATAATAGGTTCAAATACTTCTGTACGAACTTTTATTACATATCTGTCATAAGGAACATCCGATATAGGACAGTTCTTGTGATAAACCTCAGGTTTAGCAATCCCAAAATCGCCGGCGTGGCATACACGTATGTTATCAGTTGCAATCCATCTTCGATCACCTGATACCATATAACCGATGGTGTAGTGGTCATGTGCTGCCTGCATTGCTGGCATTGTGTAGCTTGCTTCTTTTATTTTGTGGTCTATATAAATATTTTCTCCGGGTTTAAGTGGAAGAGGCATAGTAATCTCCATTCTTGAGTGGTTTAACCAAGTTATAATTGACATAGCATAATTTTATAAATTATATGTCATAAAAGCAATAATATTTAATGAAAAAAATAAAATTTTGTGCAAGAATAAGTTATAGTTAAATCATAATAAGAGGTGGATAACATATGAATCAGAAGTTTAATCTTAAAGCGAATAATTTTATAAAAAATATGCTCAGGTATTCGTATCTGATAATTATGGCACTGCTTCTTAATGCTGTTGTGAATGAGATAATTGTGAGTGCCAATAAGATAATAAGTGTCAACATAGATTATATGCTGTCAGGCGAAGCTGTTGATATTGGCAGTATTATTGAGAAGTTTATATATCTGACATTATCAGGCTTTGTACTTTCCTTTGCAGGAAGCAGGCTTTCACTTAAATATGCGGTAAGGGTTATTAATTCATACAGAAAACAGATAAGCAGCAAGTTATACCGGATAGATTATTCATATTATGATAATGCAGGTACAGCAACAATAATTAATAAGGTGAATTCTGATATAGCAGAAGCGGAAAACTTTTTGACAGAGCATTTTGCAGCAATTATAACAAATATTACGGCAGCACTTATATATGCCAATTATGTGCGAAGGATAAATGTAGTGCTTTTTGTTGCAGTTGTTGTGAGTTATCCACTTGTAATATGGCTGTCAAATATTCTTGTGAAGAAAATGCGTGATGTGTCAAAGGTATATCGTTTAAAGGTTGATGCAATGCTTGGGATTGATCATGAAGCTATAATGGGGTATCAGATAATAAAAGCCTTTGGATTACAGAAGTATTTTGAAAACAGAATGCATAATGCATCAGAGGAGCTTGTGGAAACAGAGCAGATAAGAACAGGCATAAGCAATACGGCGATAGTTATAAGAAGACTCATACAATGGATTCCTTCTATATTATGTGCATTTTTAAGCATATGGCTTGTAAGAAATGGACAGCTTACAGTTGGAGAACTTGTTGGTTTTGTCGTTATTCTGGAAAAGTTTGTTGAGTCGATTATAGGAATTCCGTTTGCCATAGTTGATGCAACAGGCTGTATGGTGTGTATAGGAAGGCTTGAAGGAATACTTTCGGCTAAAGATGAGCATTTTGGGGACAAGACTTACAAGGCAACGAATATAGCTAATAGCGTATCTGATAAGAGCATCTTAGATGTAGATTACGTTATAGAATTTGACAATATAAAGTTTGCATATAAAGAGGGCGAAAATGTTCTTAATGATGTCAGCTTTAAGATTAAAAATGGCGAAAATATAGCAATAGTCGGAAGCTCAGGTGGTGGAAAGACTACTATTTTCAGACTGTTATGCGGCTTATATCATGCCAGTGCCGGAACATATAAGCTGTACGGAATGGATATTAATGAATGGAATATTGAAAGCGCAAGAGAAAATATGGCGCTTGTTTCACAGGATACATTTTTATTTCCAGGAACTATTGAGGAAAATATCAGGTATGGAAATACTAATGCAACTCACGATGAAGTTGTTAATGCATGTAAGGATGCAAGAATTCACGACTTCATAGAAGGACTTGCTGACGGATATGAAACTGTGATAAGTGAGGGTGGAAGCCAGCTTTCAGGTGGTCAGAGGCAGCGTATTGCTATAGCAAGGGCAATATTAAAAAATATGCCAATTCTGTTGTTAGATGAGCCTACATCTGCTATTGATGAGGGAACAGAGCAGCTTATACAGGATGCTCTTGACAGGTTATGCAAAGGGAAAACTAGCATAACGATAGCACACAGATTGTCTACAATAAAAGATGCCGACAGGATAATTGTACTTCAGCATGGAAGGATAGTTGAGGCTGGAACTCATAAACAGTTGCTTGATATGGGAGGGGTATATGCAGAAATGTACGCAGAAGGATAATAATAAGAAGAATTCCGGAATATGGCAGTTATTCTTACGGACTATGAGAACTATGGGAAAAAGACGTTTTATGTATTATGGTTCAATATTAGGGATGAGTATAACATTTGCAATGTTTTCAGTTATGGAAGCATTTCTTATGAAGATAGTTGTTGACATAGCACAGAAAGGCGAGTGGGACAGGCTTATAAGTTCTGTCGTAATAATAGTCATAACAGGTGTGATAGTGTTGTTAGGATATAGATTTGCCTGCATAAGATATAACGTGGAAGCAAAGCGAATATATGGAAAGCTGTACGAACAGGTGTTAAGTCACGAAATGAAGCTGCCTTGTGAATATTATGAAAATCACCATAGCGGGGAAATGTTATCAAAAGTATCATTTGACCTTGGAAGAATGGGTGATATATTTGGTTCAAGATTCAGAAGAGTTGTTATGCCATTTATAATGGTAGTTGTATTCTTAGTGCCTATGTTTGCACTCAGCTGGCAGCTTACACTTTGTCTTGTGGCTGTAAATACAGTGCTGATAGGAGTTACGATGGTTCTGACTGGACCGCTTAAAAGCTTAAGTAAGAAAATGTCTGAGTCAAACAGCATAATGACAAAGCATATAACAGATCTTATTCAGGGAATTATACAGGTAAGGATGTTTCCGGCAGGAAGAAAAACAGTTGACAGATATAATGAAGAGGCAGATGTGTATGCTGTAAAGTCTGATAAAAGAAATATGTTTTCATCTTTGCTTGAATGTGCTAATACAGGCTTTGACCTTATATGTAATCTTGTTTTTTTGGCACTTGGAATATTATTCGTGCAGAAGGGCTATACAACACTTGGTGCTATTGCGGCGATATATACAATGTATGGACGTTTTTCAAGACAATTCCTGCAAATGGGAAAGTATATTCCGGAGCTTATTGCGTATCTGACATATGCACAGAATATATTTGATTTTCTTGATGAGGAAACAGAGGATAAAAGTAAAAAATTGAATAAATCGGACATTCTAAATCATAAAGATATAAATGAGGATGTTGTAATTAATGAAATAAACAACTTTTGCGGTCATAATACAATTTTAAATAATGCTGATTATTCAGTTAAGATAAGTGATTTAACATTTTCATATATAAAAGATGAAAATAATGCACCGATTGTAGTTCTTGATAATTATAATGAAAGAATAAAGTCAGGCGAGTTCGTGGCAGTTACAGGTGCTTCAGGTTCTGGAAAGACAACACTTTCTAAGCTTCTTATGGGATTTTATAAGCCGGACAGTGGAATGATTGAAGTGTGCGGCAATAATCTTGATGATATAAGTCTGGCGGCTGGCAGAAGCTTTTTTGCACTTGTTCCACAGGATGCAATACTTTTTAATATGAGTATAATGGATAATATAAGAATGGGAAGGCTTGATGCCACGGAAGCTGAGATTATTAAAGCTGCAAAGATGGCTAATGCTCACCAGTTTATAATAGAATTTACAGATGGTTATGACACAGTTGTTGGTGAAAAGGGGATGTCTGTATCAGGTGGTCAAAGACAGCGTATAGCCATAGCAAGGGCAATCCTTAAAAATGCTCCGATAATGCTTATGGATGAGGCAACCTCCGCACTTGATAATGAGTCGGAGCGTGCAGTAAACGAAACATTACAGAACTTAAAGGGTAGAATGACAATTATAATGATTGCGCACAGGACATCAACAATACAGATGGCAGACAGGGTTATAGGCTTGTAGATACCTTAATTTAAAGTATAGATTATTTGCTTTATAGAAATGCTTTGATATAATAATACATTATTAGTAATATAGCATATTATTGATATTGATATATTTTGTGATAATTAGAATATATTGATGAGATATATTTAATTTATAGGAAAGGGGCAGGATATGTTAAATATATATTATGGAGATATGGAAGAAGCTGTATATAATACAGCAGTATATTTTAAAAATACATATGAGGATAACTGGATAACAGAACCTATAGTCAGGGATATAATAAAAGATGTTGATAAATCAGAAGTTATTGACAGCAATCTTATAGAAAGTCCAGTGTTGGGTAAGATATCACCACTTGCGTTATCTGGTGGAACAAAAACCTTAATATTAATAATAAATGATAAAGAGAAAATATTTAATGCCTCAACCTGTGGTAATAATTGTGCAAAGTGGCTTCTAAAAATATCTGAAAATGAAGATGTAACTATTAATCTGAGGCATTTGATGGATTTCGGAGCTGGAAGGTTTAACATAAAAGTACTTAATACAGAAAAGATAGTTCACAATATGAGCGAATTATTAGATGAGGCTATGGCATATGTCTAGGGGGATATATGAAAGGAAAGTATAGAATAATAGTAGAAAATAAGAAAATAAGATATGATTTCGAGGTAAAACGTAATATTACAATAATAAAAGGTGATAGTGCAACCGGTAAGACAACACTGGCAGATATGATATCAGAGTATGAGGAAAATGGAGCTGATAGCGGAATAAGATTAGCATGCGACAGGGAATGTCATATTTTGCAGGGGCGATATTGGAAAGCTTTATTGGCAGAGATGAAGAATAGCATAATTTTTATAGATGAGGGAAATAAGTTCGTATCAAGTGTAGAGTTTGCAGAAGAAGTAAAAAAGTCAGACAATTATTTCGTTATAATAACAAGAGAGACACTTGAAACACTTCCATATAGTGTAGATGAGATATATGGCATAAGAAATTCCGGTAAATATGGAACATTAAAAAATGTATATAACGAAATGTATAAGATATATACAAATGTTAATGTAAATGAAAGCGTTAAAGTGGATTATATTATAACAGAAGACTCCAAGGCAGGATACCAGTTTTTCAAAGAAGTATATTCATCAGAACATTTACAGTGTATATCAGCAGATGGAAAATCGAATATATATAAGCATTTGAAAAAAGATAAAAATGTACTTGTAGTTGCAGATGGAGCTGCATTTGGTTCAGAGATGAAAGATATCAGTGAATGCATTAAAACACAGGGAAACATTGTACTCTATGCACCAGAATCTTTTGAGTGGTTGTTACTTTCAACAAAGGAAATACCGGAAGTAAAAGTAGAAACAATACTTCAGAATCCGGAAGAATATATAGACAGTAAAGAGTATATCAGTTGGGAACGATATTTTACAGATTTATTGATAGAAAGTACCAGTAAGAATTTTATATGGGCATATTCGAAGAAAAGGCTTACAAAGGCGTACTTTGCTCCAAGAATAGTGAATGCGGTAAAAACAATCATGAAATTGGTAGACTGGGAAAAATCATTCTGAAAAGTCAGAAAAACCCTTTTCTATTATCGTATTACATGGTATACTGAATACCGAAATGAATGATATGCAAAATAGGATTTTATGCGTCAAGTGTTCGGTGAATGGGGAGTTGTCACTGAAACGAAAAGTGCGTCTTACGGTATATTATCCGCACCCGTTGCAAACAATATAAGAGGATATCTCATATTGTGTTAGGGAATGTTTTCGACATACATTCTATCACAATTGGAGATATCCTTTTTAATTTGGTCAAAAGGATAATCTCCATTTCAAAAATACAAAGGAGGTTATTTTTTAATGGTTGACAAAGTGAAAATTGAGCAGGCAGTCCGTCTGCTTCTGGAAGGTATCGGTGAAGATATCACACGGGAAGGTCTGATTGATACTCCTGACAGGATTGCCCGCATGTGTGAAGAAATTTACGGAGGTCTTGGTCATGAAGCGGATCAGCATCTGTTAAAGCAGTTTCCTGTAGAAAATAATGAAATCGTGCTGGAAAAAGACATCACCTTTTACTCCATGTGTGAGCATCATCTGATGCCTTTTTATGGAAAAGCTCATCTTGCATACATCCCCAACGGCAAAGTTACCGGTTTAAGCAAACTGGCACGTACAGTAGAGGTTTATTCCAGAAGGCCACAGATCCAGGAACGGCTTACTGTTCAGATTGCAGATGCTTTGGAGCGTACTCTGGATCCAAAAGGAATTATGGTAATGCTGGAAGCGGAACATACCTGTATGACCATGCGCGGAATAAAAAAACCAGGAAGCAAAACAATCACTACTGTAACCCGTGGTGCGTTTACAGAAGATAAGGAACTGCAGAAAATGTTCCTTTCTATGGTAAAAGGATGAATAACAATTTTTCAGATATGGATCGTGTCAATCGGATCTGGAGGCACCCGGTTTATCAGGAACATTATAAAAAAATACAGGAACTTGAAAGTGAACGGATCTTCTGCCGTCATACCCCTGAACATTTTCTGGATGTTGCACGGTTGATGTACATTTATGCACTGGAGGAACATCTGGAGTTGCCCAAAGAGCTTATCTATGCAGCAGCACTTCTTCATGATATAGGACGTGCACAGCAATATCAGTACAACATTCCCCATGATATTGCAGGAGTAGAAATCGCACGGGAAATTCTGACAGATCTGCACTTTACAGAACAGGAAAAAGAACTGATTCTGTCTTCCATTGGACATCACCGAAAAGGAGATTCCTGCAGTACGCTGGCAGCACTTCTTTATAAAGCGGATAAGCAGTCCAGAAATTGTTTTTTATGTTCCGCTGCTTCCGAATGCTATTGGTCTGATGATAAAAAAAATATGAAAATTGAATACTGATCTTCTTCATAAGCACAAAAGAAAGGATGGGTTCTGCTCATGAAAATTGGAAACCGTTTTTTTGATACTAAGAATCATACTTACATAATGGGAATTTTGAATGTTACCCCTGATTCCTTTTCTGACGGCGGCAAATGGAATCATATGGATGAAGCTTTGAAACATACAGAGGCAATGATTGCTGATGGTGCAGATATTATTGATATCGGAGGCGAATCTACACGTCCCGGTCATACTCCTGTCAGTGCTGACGAGGAAGCACTGAGAGTTCTTCCTGTTATTGAAGCGGTCAAAAAACATTTTGACATTCCTGTTTCTGTAGATACTTTTAAGAGCAGTGTTGCTGAAAGCTCTATCCAGGCAGGAGCTGACCTGGTTAACGATATCTGGGGATTAAAATATGATCCGAAAATGGCAGCTGTGATCGCAAAATATGATGTGGCCTGTTGCCTGATGCACAACAAATCTAATACAGAATATCAAAACTTTCTCATTGATATGCTCGCCGAAACACAGGAATGTGTCAATCTTGCAAGACAGGCTGGCATTAAAGATGAAAAAATCATGCTTGATCCGGGAATTGGTTTTGGAAAAACATTTGAAATGAATCTGGAAGCAATGAATCACCTGGAGCTTTTTCAGAATCTGGGATTTCCGGTTCTCCTTGGTACATCCCGCAAATCCATGATCGGACTGGCACTGGATCTTCCTGTAGATCAGCGCGTGGAGGTGACTTTGGCTACCAGTGTAATTGGCGTAATGAAGGGATGCTCTTTTGTCCGTGTCCACGATGTTAAAGAAAACAAGCGTGTGATCCAGATGACAGAAGCAATCCTGGGACGCAGATAAATTACTGGCACAAAACAGATGGTAAATATAAATAACATACAGAAAGGATTTGCTGTTATGGATGAGACCAGATTAGACAAAATAGAAATTAAAGAGCTGGAGGTTTTTGCAAACCATGGTGTATATCCCGAGGAAAATGTTCTGGGACAGAAATTTGTTATTTCTGCCACGCTTTTTACCAGAACACGTCTGGCGGGATTAACCGATGAGTTGTCTGCTTCCATAAACTATGGCGAAGTCAGCCATATGATCACTGATTTCACCAGAAAACATACTTATAAACTTCTGGAATCTCTTGCAGAGAATCTTGCAGAAATGCTTCTTTGCTCTCTTTCCGGACTTGAAAAAATTACTCTGAAGATTGAAAAGCCCTGGGCACCGGTTGGTCTTCCTTTGAAAACCGTATCTGTGGAAATTACACGGAAATGGCATACTGCTTACATTGCTTTTGGCTCTAATATGGGTGATAAAAAGATGTATATAGACAATGGGATCCGTGGTCTGGCAGAGACAAAAGGATGCCGTATAGAGGCAATTTCCGATTATCTTATTACAGAACCTTACGGAGTTACTGATCAGGATGAATTTTTAAATGGAGTTCTGAAAATGCGGACACTTCTTACTCCTGGAGAATTGCTTGTGAGACTGCATCAGTTAGAACAGGCGGCAAACAGGGAACGTATCATCCACTGGGGACCAAGGACACTGGATCTGGATATCCTGTTTTATGATCAGGAAATTATTGATATGCCAGATCTTCATATTCCTCATATTGATCTGCACAACCGCGATTTCGTTCTTGTACCAATGAATCAGATTGCTCCGTATCTGCGACATCCTGTGTTAAATCAGACCATTTCGCAGCTTCTGGACAGCCTTCTGAACAAATCTGAAAATACTGCAAAATAAAGTGAACAGTAACCAGTAACGATATTTTGTTGAATGTTCCATTGATATTTACTTTGCCATTTTTTACAAACAGTGCTATGATATATTCAATGGAAATTCTATAAAAGAGAAAACATCTACAGGAGGGCAAAAAATTATGAAAATCAGACGCGAAGAACACATGGCAGGTGGAAATGGTCACGTAATCATCAAAGAAATCCTTGATGCAGAACAGTTGAATGGTAAATGTGGACTGTATGCACAGGTAACCCTGGAGCCGGGATGTTCACTGGGATATCATGAACATCATGGAGAAAGTGAAACCTACTATATTTTACAGGGACAGGGCGAATACAATGACAACGGTACCTATCGTCCGGTAAAAGCAGGAGATATTACATTCACACCGGACAATCATGGACATGCACTTGCAAATACAGGAAATACAGATCTGGTTTTTATGGCTCTGATCATTAAAGACTGATATAAAAAACAGCAGCACATATTTCTTATGGAAATAATGACTGCTGTTTTTATTACCAGGACAGACTGATTATAATAAAAAATAGTATAAACCAGGTATCATTTCATAATCATTCAAATGGAGAATCAAACTATGTACAGAAAAACAGCAAAGAAGTTACTGAAATTCATAGAGAAAAGCCCTACTGCATTTCAGGCAGTGACGGAGATGACCAAAAGGCTTGACAAAGAAGGCTTTGAAGAATTGAAAGAGGAGGATCACTGGAAGCTTAAAAAAGGCGGAAATTATTATGTGACCAGAAATCATTCTGCGATCATAGCTTTTTCCATTCCGCAGAAGCCTGTGTGGAAGTTTCATATTATGGCAAGCCACAGTGATTCCCCTTCCCTTAAGATTAAGGAGAATCCTGAGATAGAGGTGGAGAATGCTTATATCAAACTGAATGTGGAGCGTTACGGTGGAATGATTCTGTCTCCATGGTTTGACAGACCTCTGTCAGTGGCAGGAAGGCTGATCGTCCGTCAGGATGGAAAAATCAGAGAGAAGATGGTGGCTGTGGACAGAGATCTGCTGGTTATTCCTAATCTTGCCATTCATATGAACAGGGAAGTAAATGACGGATATAAATATAATGTGCAGAAGGATATGCTGCCTCTTTTCAGCGATAAGGAAGGAAAGGGCAGATTTATGGAAACTGTGGCTGAGGCCGCAGAAGTAAAGACAGAAGATATTCTGGGACATGATCTGTTTCTTTATGACAGAACTCCGGGTACTCTGTGGGGAGTAAATGAGGAATTTGTTTCTGCACCCAGACTGGATGATCTGCAGTGTGCATTCTCTTCTATGGAGGGATTCCTGCAGGGAAATCGTGAAGAAAGCATTTCTGTACATTGTGTGCTGGATAATGAAGAAGTGGGAAGCAGTACAAGACAGGGCGCTGCTTCTGCTTTCCTGAAGGATACTCTGATGCGGATCAATATGGGACTGGGACGTACCCAGGAGGAATATTATATGGCACTTGCAGACAGTTTTATGATTTCTGCAGATAATGCTCATGCTCTCCATCCAAACTATACGGATAAGACAGATCCGGTAAACCGTCCGGTGCTGAATGAGGGAATCGTGATCAAGTACAATGCAAACCAGAAATATTGTACAGACGGAGTGTCCGCTGCAATTTTCAAGGATATCTGTGACAGGGCAAAGGTGCCGTACCAGACCTTTGTAAACCGTTCAGATATGGCAG
>ENA-OPMG01000670-OPMG01000670.1-human-gut-metagenome-genome-assembly--contig:-NODE-670-length-24216-cov-3.708828_pt1 | contig 24216 bp, 20 predicted proteins | sample MGYA00241522_ERZ501741 | MGnify/ENA primary metagenome ERZ501741 (study PRJEB25962, sample SAMEA2042616) | human gut metagenome | biome: human gut; feature: human-associated habitat; material: faeces...
CCGTCCTCTGCCGGAGCTTCTTCAAATGACTGAGGAGCCATTGTGAGGTTATTTGACGGAAGATAAAGGATAAGTTCCTTTGCAGCCTTGATTGCCTTGTCTGCATCGTCACAAACGATTGAGGCAATACCGTTTTCAGCATTGTAAGCAGCATCGGAATGCTTGCCTGTTACCGAAAGTGAAAGCTGTGCGTCTTTGCTCATGATAACGACGTCTGCGCTTGCGGCGTTAAGAGCGTTTGTTCCGAGGCAAGTGCCGAGAACAACCGAAATCTGCGGTACAACACCGGAAAGTGACGCAGCCGCATTGAGAACATCACCGCAACCTGCGAGAAGCTCTGTACCCTGATTAAGTCTGCCGCCAACGCTGTCATAGAAACCTACAACAGGAGCGCCTGTCTTGAGTGCAAGACCATACAGCTTTTTAAGCTTAGCAGCCTGTGCCTTACTCATAGCACCGCCGCAAATGTCGCTGTTCTGTGCAAACGCATAAACAGGCATACCTTCTACTGTTCCAAAGCCTGCAACAACCTCGGCAAAACCTTCACCGGATTTTGCAAAGGCATCAATTTCACAAAAGCTGTCTGCATCAAAAAACGCCGTAATTGTCTTATAAGCGGAAGTTGCGGCAATTTCAGCCTTTGCCTGATTGATCTTTTCAATACTCATCTTAAAATCCTCCAATACCATGTATTGAATATGCACGAAAACTGAGCGTGCATACTAATTTTCTACACAATACATTATACTCTATAATCTTCAAAAGTACAAGAAAAACACGCTGTACTATTTCAATTTTGAACACATTTAATAGTTATTACACCAAAACCGTAAATTTATTGTCGAATTAACGAATAGTTTTATTAACCGTTTCGGAAGTATTTTTCAAAAACGGAAAATTAAAGCTGTTTGCCGTTTAAAAACGGGTTTGCAAGCAGTTTTTTAACCTCTTGTTCGGTCAAATCTCTCCAGTCGCCCTGTTTGAGCATACCCATTTTTACTCCGCCGATCTGGGTGCGTTTGAGTCTTGCAACCTCAAGCCCGACAGCCTCGCACATTCTTCTGATTTCACGGTTCTTACCCTCGTGAAGAATCATTTCAAGAACTACTCTGCCCTGCTCCTTGTGAATTACACGGACATATGCAGGAGCGGTTTTCCTGCCGTCAAGCTCAACGCCTGTTTCAAGCTTTACAAGCTGATCCTCGTCAATTGACGGTCGAACGGTTACTCTGTAAATCTTGTAAACATTGTTTTTCGGGTGCATAACCTTGTTTGCAAAGTCACCGTCATTTGTAAAAACAAGCATACCCTCGCTGTCTTTGTCAAGTCTGCCTATCGGATAAACTCGCTCGCCGACATTCTCAACAAGCTGTGCAACACACTTTCTGCCACGCTCATCATTCATTGTGGTAATGAATCCACGGGGCTTGTTGAGCATAATATATCGGTAATTACCGCCCTTCGGCACAACAATCCTTTTGCCTCTTACAAACACCTTGTCTGTAGGAAGAACCTTATCGCCGAGAATTGCGGTTTTGCCGTTCACCTTGACATGACCGCCGAGAATAAGCTCCTCGGCTTTTCGCCTTGACGCAATACCGCATTGCGCTATGAATTTCTGAAGTCTTATAGGTTCAATTTTAGCCATATGTAAATTCCTTTTTAATAAAATTTTCTGTATATTTAAGCTGTCACGAAAACAGATTTCCTATTGCCGAAAATATTGACACACTCTTTTTATCCGATTTAATCTTTTCGCCTGCAACAATGTTGCATTTATAAAGCAGCTTTCCGCCGAGTGTGTATTCAATTCTGCCGACCGATTCGTTCTTTTCAATCGGAGCATACAAAAAGCTGTCTATGAAGATTTTTTTCTTGATTTTATCGCAGTCCTCACGCTTTAAAACGATTGTGTTGTTCTTCTCACCTGTAACCGTTACGCTGTCCTTATCACCGCCCACGCACGGAATATCGGCACAAAAGTCAGCGTCCTTGCAGTCAACTCCCCTGTACTTTTCAAAAGCGTAATCATAAAGAGAAATATGGTCATTCCAATCGTTTCGGTCATTCAGAGTGACGCACACAAGCGTTACACCGTCTTTTTTTGCAGAGGAAACAAGGCACCGCCCTGCCACCGTTGTATAGCCTGTTTTTCCGCCTGTACAGTAGGGATAAAGCGACAAAAGCCTGTTATGATTTGCATATGCGGTTTTCTTTGATTTCGGTTCAAGAAATTCAACAGTCACGCTCTTCTTAGCCGTAAGATTTGCAAAATCATCATTTTCAAGTGCATATGACATAAGCAGAGCCATATCCTTTGCACTTGAGTAATGGTTGTCATCGTCAAGTCCGCTCGGCGTTACAAAATTGGTATTTGTCATACCGATTTGCTTTGCCTTTTCATTCATTCGTTGTGAAAACTTTTCGGGACTGCCCGAAATCGTATATGCCGCCGCATTCGCCGCATCATTACCCGACGCCATCATCATTCCTGACGCAAGGTCTGAAAGTCGGACTTTTTCACCGACTTTAAGATACATAGAACTGCCCTCGGCAACCATTTCCTGTTTGAAGGTTACTTCGCTGTTACAGGATGCCGCCTCCTCAAGCGTTATGAGAGATGTCATAATTTTTGTAGTGCTCGCAGGCTTCATTTTTTCATCTGCATTTTTTGAACAGATAACCGTGTTGTTATCGGGACAGTACAGGACAAATGCCTGTGCAGAAGTTGTGGGAGGAGTATCCTCCGCAGTTTTTGCGCCCATAAGCACAAACGGCATAACAAAGCACACCGCAAGCGAGATTATTTTTTTCATAAGGACACCCCCTGCATAAATCTATGCCGAGGGGTGTTGCAATATTACGAATCAGCCGTCAATATCGTCCTGTGTGATTTCAGAAAAATCGTCTGCGGATTCGCTCTTATCCTTTTTGAAAACTCCCTTTACTTTTTTGAGAACATCGGGAATCATATTAACGAGCTTGTCGGCTGTACCTTCTTCCCTGTCAACGGAAACAAGCCTTACATCGCCCTGATAAACGGTAAGAAATGCAACAGGCTGAATTGTCACACCTGCACCGCTGCCGCCGCCAAAGCAGTCTTTGTTTTCCTTTTTGGTAGGCAGATCCGAACCGCCTGCCGCAAAGCCGTAGCTTACCTTTGAAACAGGAATGATAAGTGTGCCGTCAGGCGAAGTTATAGGCTCGCCGATAATAGTATTGACATCAATCATTTCCTTGATTTTTTCCATTGTGGTATCCATTAAACTGCCGATAGGATGTTCCATAGCCATTCTCCTTTTTCAACAATATTTATATCAATCATTTTTAACTTCTGCCAGAAGTTTAATCCCCTTGATTCCGTGCTTAACGGCAAGACCGATAAGTCGGAATGCGAAAATTCTTGCGGCAAAGTCAAAGTTAATTTCTGTTTCTGCTTTTTCCGAAAAATTCGGATTTATGTCAACTCCGTAGCCTTTGCATTTTACAACACGGACAATTGTGCCTACTGCCGGATAAACAACAGCACAGTATTTGCCGTATTTTATAGCCGTGTCAGCCGCATCGTCACCTGCAACGCTGATACTCAGCGACAATTTTTTAACCAGTATGTGGCTGAAAAAGTCCTGCAATGCAGATACTGCAAGCTCTGCAACTTTTTTTATAAGGTTCAAAAGCCACTCAATACCGTATTTTTTTATAAGGCTCGGCTTTTTTTCTGTCGCTTTTTTAGGTTGTTCGGTTTTCTGAGTTTGTTTTTTTGCTTTTTTCTTCTTCTTTTCCTTTTTGGGTTTTGCCAGCACAAGCTGAAGCTTTACAAATCCGATATACACGGCGCACCAAAACTCCTCTTTATATGATGCACGCAAAGTAATCGGAATAAACATCACAAGCGCAATAAACAGCACAATTCCGAGTAGGATATATAGCCAAAGCAAAGGGAATTCCCCCTAAATTTTACTGCCTGTCAACAGGCTGATCGGCAAGCAAATCAATCTGCTCGTTGCCGTTTTCAGTCTTTTCCTGTTCTTCACCGTTTTCTTCGGACTCCTTGTCCTCATCACCCTCGGGGAGCGGAGGAAGTTCGTCAAGACTTGAAATGTTAAAGCAACGCAAAAAGTTTTCGGTTGTGCCGTAAAGCAACGGTCTGCCGGGTAGCTCAAGTCTGCCCTTTTCTTCAACAAGTCCCTTTGTTGTCAAGCTGCCGATTACACCACTGCAGTCAACACCACGCACCTGCTCGACAAAAGCCTTTGTAACAGGCTGATTGTACGCAACAACTGCAAGAACCTCAAGAGCCGCCTGTGCAAGCGGAGTGTTTCTTCTCAAGTCCATAACGGTGCGAATCTGCGGAGCAAATTCTTTTTTTGAAACCATCTGACAGGAATTGTCAAGCAATATTATAGTTATGCCCCGTCCTGACGCCTCATAATCATCAATCAGTGCAGAAATATGCTCTTTAACCTTTTTTTCGGAAATTTCAAGTGCCTGCGCTATTCGGGAAAATTCAACCGACGCACCGTTTGCGAACAAAATTGCCTCAATCGCACCACGAATATTTTCAACAGCCATTACTGCACCTCCTCATTTTCATTGTTTTCGTCATCGTCAACCTGTGGCAAAGGCATTGCGTTTTTATCCTCAATCATATGAACAACGGCATTTTCACCGCTGCCCTCAATTCTGATACGCTTGCCCTTTACCAGCTCCAGCGTTGCAAGAAATGTTGCCACAAGGTCGCTTTTGCCCTCGCACACCTCAAAAATTTCGTGATATTCAAGCCTTTTGCCGTGCCAGAGCCTTCTCATAAGATGGATAATCTTACTGTTTACTGACACGATTTTATGCGACACAATGCCCGAAAATGCGTCTTTTGACGGTGGAAGCTTACGCTTGCCCCGTCCGACTGCGCTGACATATGCCTTTGCGATATCCTCACTAGGATGGATTCGGTTATATGTCAAGTCAAATTCAACAGGAGATGCATCTCGGTAAAAGCTATCAAAGTCATAAATATCGCCCAGCTTTGCCGCCATTTCACGGCAAACGGCATATTCAAGAAGCTGTCCCGAAAGTTCTTTCTTGAGTTCTTCAGCCTCTTCCTCATATTTTGGCAGGAGCATTACAGACTTGATATAGACAAGCCTTGACGCCATTGTCAGAAATTCCGATGCGATATCCATCTGATTTTCCTGCATCATATTAATCTGCTCCATGTACTGGTCGAGCAATTCGGAAATGCTGATGTCGTAAATATCTATTTTGTTTTTAGAAATCAGCGTCAGCAAAAGGTCAAGAGGACCTTCAAATGCCGACAGCTTATATTGAAGTTGTTGTGTTTCCATAAATAAGTTTCAGTTATGATTTGATGTTACGAATGATTTTGAAATCAACCGACAAACGGCATATACGGCAGGCTTGCAAGCCAGCTAATGAAGTCAAGAATCTGATTGCTGAGCCAGTTAATCGGAGTGTTGAGAATTCCCACATACAATAGAACAAAAAGACCGATAAAAAAGTACATCTGATATCTGTAAAAGAATTCAACAGCCTTGTCGGGTAAAAATACGAACAGAACCTTTGAGCCGTCAAGAGGCGGAATCGGGATAAGGTTGAACACAGCAAGTCCGACATTGCACGAAATGTAGAAGCTCAAGAATTGAACAACATATCCTCCGATTGTTGAAAGCGGAAATGCGCCTGTAAAAAGGATAATCGGATAGTAAATGAGAAGTCCGACAAAAGCCGCAACGATATTTGCAATCGGACCCATAATTGCGGTGATTGCCATACCGACCTTTGGATTTTTAAAATTTCTCGGATCAATCGGAACAGGCTTTGCCCAACCGAATCCGAACAAAAGCATACACAAAGCACCCATAGGGTCAATGTGGCTGAGCGGATTAATTGAAAGTCTGCCTCTGCCCTTTACCGCTTTATCACCGAGAAGTGACGCAGTAAAAGCGTGCGCCCATTCATGGAACGGGAGAATTAAAAATATAATAACAAGTACAGCCAATATTTCGGCAATTACCGAGCCGAAATCAAGGTTGCCGTTTCTGATGCCGTTAAGTAATAATGAGAGCATAAGAGCCTCCTGAAATCTGAATTTTTAGGTAACAATCGTGTAACTATATTTATTCTTAATTATATAATATATCGTCAAAAATTACAAGAGCAAAAAACAAGTTAAGAAATTTTTAAAAAACACTTGCATTTTCTCTCATTTTCTGTTATTATAACAAAGTTAGAAATAGAATTAGTTTTCTTTAAGGAGGTGCAGACGCATGGCAAAATGTGAATTCTGCGGTAAGGATGTAAAGTTCGGTATTAAGGTATCTCACTCACACAGAAGATCAAACAGAACATGGAAGCCCAACGTACAGCGTGTTAAGGCTATTGTTGACGGTTCACCAAAGCGTGTATATGCTTGCACCCGTTGTTTGCGTTCAGGTAAGGTTACCAGAGCTAACTGATTTTACAGATTACGAAACAGCTCCACTATTTACGGTGGAGCTGTTTTTTTGTATTTTTATCAGAATTTTAAACCACAATCACAGCACAGAAAGAGGGCTGACCAAACAAAGGTCAGCCCTCTTAATTATTAGTCTTTATCAGCCGTTAAAGGATTTCTTCTTTCTTACGAAGAACGAACATTACACAAGTTGAGCCGATGAGAAGTGTAAGAATTACAACAGCCAGAGGAGCTTCACCTGTCTGAACAGCAGCATTTGCATTGTTATTGTTGCTGTTATCAGATGTATCCGGAGTGTCGGATGTTGAGCTGATTTTCTTTGTTACAGGCTGTGTTACAGATGTTGCATCCTGTGAAGTTACAGGAACAATTGTAACCTTAGTTGATTCCTGCGTTTCCTCTGTAGCCTTAGTAGCCTCAGTTGATGTTGTTTCCTCAGTAGATGACTCTGCGGTTGAAGGCTCGGCTGTAGTTGGTTCTGCATAAGTTGAAGGAGTAAGCTCAGTTGAAAGATCATTTTTTGCTGCCGCAGCAACAGGATCTTTCTTAACTACTTCTTTATCAACAAGAATAACTTCTTTTGAACCGTCAGTCATTTCTGTGTCCGGATTTACTTCCGAAACACGAAGTACCTCAACAACAAGGTCAACCGTCGTCGAAACCGGTGCAACCTTTGAAATGTCTTTAACATCAAAAACAACTGTTGCAAAAAGCGTCTTTTCGCTAAAGTCATAAAGACCGAGATTACTTGCACCGAATTTTACATAACCAACGCCTTCCGACTTATTCTTGAAGTTTACATATACACCTCTGCCGTCCATTGTCGGACAAACCGACTTAGCAGTATTCACATCAGCAACCGAAAGGATTGAAGGGTCATAAGAAATGTGCCACTGCGTGTCAAGCACATTCTTTGGAGACTGCATAATATATGTAACCGTTACCTGATTTGTAACTGCATTATACTTTGCACTTGCCATTGGGAAGTAATTTGATGTTGCATTTACTGTAAGAGCAAGCGAAGATTCAGCAGATGATGTTGTACCCTCTGTTGCAGCGGGGGCATCAGATGCAGACTCGGTTGTTTCCGATTCTGTTACAACCTCTGTTGTTGATTCAGCTGTTGTTTCCTCACCCGATGGATTGTACTCTGTCGGGAACACACCGTCTTTGCCGTAATAATCGCCGACCTTGAGGTCTGCCTTTTTAGGAGCATTGCCGTATTCACCGTTACCGTAGTAGTAGAACCACTCACCGGTAAAAATCAATTCATCCTTATCGTTCTCGGAAGTAAATTCAGGATTGATAATATAAATCATATTGTCAAAGCTTTCAACACCGTTGGGATAATAATCAGACTCGCCTTTATCATAACCCTTAAAATTAATATTGGTTGTTCGATAAGCAAGTTTATATTCAGGATTTGTCGGATCGTCTGTACCTTTAAGAGCGTTGTTCCAGATTACTTTATCAACATCGGTCGGTACATCAGAACAGTAAACATTTTTGATATCAGCATTGCGAGCTGAATAACCCGGCCACGCTGAAGGAGTATCCGAACCGTTTTCCCAATAAACACCTGCATCAGATGTATATTTGTTTTCCCAGTCATCAGGCTTACAGAAATATATATGGTAGGTTTCAGTGCCCTCAGAAGGCACATAACTGCCTTCATCGTCCGTATCGGCAGAAACGCTTATTGCAGCAACCACTATCATTGCCGCTGTGAGCATAACAGCCAATAAAAGACTGATAACTTTTTTGGACATTTGTATTTCCTCCTTATGATTTTCCGACACCATACTTGTATCAGCATGACTATTATAGTATAAAACTCAGAAAAAATCAAGTGTTACAGGGCATTTTGGCGTCTGAAACCTATTGTAATAATCACCAAAAATCACTGTACTGTTTTATAAAATATCTTTATTAGGTCTTATCCGAACAAAGGCAGTACAAACAACTGCAAATTTTTCCTCCAATAAAAGCAAAAATGCCCTCCAAAGAGGAGGGCATCAAATAATTATGTATAATTATTTAAGATTATTCAAATCTCTTGCGTGTGTAAAGAACTGCACCGCCTGCAACGAGGAGAACTGCGAGAACTGCAGCTGCTGTTGTAGCACCTGTCTGAACTGCGCTGTTGTCTGTGCTCTTTGCTGTGTCAGCAGTTGAAACTGCGTTTGCAGAAGATGTTGGGTTCTGACCTGCAGTAGGAACTGTGTTCTTTGTAGGATCTGTCTTGTTGTCACCTGACGGAGTTGTTGTTGTAGGCTGATCAGGTGTAGCAGGTGTAGCATTCTTATCTACTGTCTGAACAAGACCTGCTTCCTTAGCCATATCATAGTTAGGAAGTGAACCGTACTCGTACTTGCCTGTTTCTTCGTTAAGACCATAGTAGAAGTAGAACTCACCGGCATATGTTTCCTTACCTGTTACACTTACAGAAGTGTTGGTAGGGTCTATAACATAAATCATGTTGGTGAGGTACATTGAGATACCCCAGTCAGGATCCTCAAAGAAGTTGTCAGCAAATTTACCGAGGAATGTCTTGTCATCACCGTCAAATGCTTCCTGAGCCTTTGCCCAGAATTCGCCGTCAAGCAAACTGTCATAATATTCATTGTCGCCTTCCGAATAGTACTGACAAGAAACATCGGCAGTCTGCTTAGCAGCCTTAAACTGATCCTCACTAAACTCGTAAGTTACTTTACCTGTTGCGGCATCTTCTGTCCTTTGACCGCCGTTAAGGTAGTTGTTGAAATCAAGATTAGGAACATCTGTAGGAAGGTCAAGATAGAAGATGTTATTTTCAGCATTTTCAACCTGCATCTTATAACCCGGCCAAGCAGGACCTACTGACGTACCGTCAAGAGAGCCGCATGGATCTGAACCGTTCCACCAGTATGCACCTGCATCATGAGCATTGTACTTTTCACTCTTCCATGACTCAGGCATAAGGAAGTAAACTTTGTGTGTTTCTTTTACGCCCTCACTTGGGACATAACGACCGTCTGTATCAATAGCTGCGGAAACGCCGATTACACCTACAAGAGCAAGTGAAAGAACGAGAGCGCATGACACTATGATACTAATAAGTTTTTTTGACATTTGAATCTCCTCCAAAAAAATTTCCGATTTCTATCGGTATGAAATCATTATATAACAAAATTTTCAAAATTGCAATCTTTTTCAAAAAGCTTAAAACAAAAAAATACACAAAATTGCAATCGCAATTTTGTGTATTTAGCTTGTATTATAAAAAATTTTCCTATAAAAGATATTTATCTGTTTTATTTATCCGCATCTGCGTCATCCGACATTGCATTATTGTCCGCCGCTTTGTTCTTTTTTTCGTCCTTTTTCTTTACGAAAATAATTGCACCTGCGGCAATCAAAACAACAACAATTGCAATTATAATAATTAATGTCGTGTTTGAACCCGAACCGTTTGCAGAGCTCTCAACAACCTTTGTAACATCTACAACCTGACTATTCTGCTGAGTTGAAATGTACTTTTTCTCAACAACTACCGACTTATGGTCGTCTTTGTTAGGTGAGTTTTCCTCGCCCATTCCGTCAATGTAGTTTACAAAATCGCCCTGAATTTTTTCGGAATTTGCCGTATCATTATTTACTATCGGAACGGCACTATCCTCTACCTCTTTACCGTTCACCCAAAGCTTGCAGGTGATTTTATACGATTTGAGATATGTCATATCATCGCCGTACATATCCGAGATGAAATATGAAAGATCGGTTTTGCCTCCCTTTAGTACCTTGAATTCAGCAGAAACAAGAGCCTTGTCACCGTTAAGCTTTACTGGATTCTGAACATCTGTCCATGTAAAGGTGTAATAATTCTTCAGTTTAGGGTTACCAATCGCATTTTTAAAGCTTTCACAGTTTATTGAATCGGCATTCAACTTCAAATATTCATCGTTGTAAAAGAAACTCATTGCGGCTCCGATTACTTCTTCTTTTGTATCGGTCATATAAATAGCATACTTTACCGTATCGCCGGCTTTAGCTGTTACGGAATCCTTTTCATCTGTTGAAATGCTGATTGTAAGGTCATCCTCGGCAGCACTTGCAGGAATACAGAATGCTGACACGGTAAGTACAGCCACGAAGAGAATTGAAAGCATATTTTTGATTTTTTTAGACATTTTTTTCATTCCTTTAGTTTGATATCCCTATTATATATCATTAAGACTAAAATTTCAATCAATATTTTAACAATTCTCGGTGAAATTTATGTGAAAAGTAAATTAATTGCAGATTCACCTTTAAAGAAATGATATTTTAGAAATTATAATTCAAACTGATTTTCACAACATTACGATATAAAAAAACGCCCCTCGGAAAACCGAGAGGCGAAAAATTATTTTTTTAATCTGTCAACGCCGTTAACAGTCTTACAATAGGAAATTCAATTACTTATTGAATCTCTTTCTTGTGAAGTAAACAACACCTGTTGCAGAAACAAGAGCTAAGAGGATAACTACTGCCATAGAAGCATTACCTGTCTGTACTGCGTTGCTGCTTGTGCCGTTAGCCGGTGTGTCAGAAGTAGCGGTGTCAGCTGTTGACTGACCCTTTGTTGCAGCCTGTGTAGCAGATGTAGCATCAGGTGTAGTAGGAGCTACTGTAGTAGGCTCTGTTGCAGCAGGCTCTGTTGTAGTAGGCTCTGTTGCAGTAGGCTCTGTTGTAGTAGGCTCTGTTGTAGCAGGCTCTGTTGTAGCAGGCTCTGTTGTTGTAGGCTCAACATATGCCTCAACCTTAGCGTCTGAGTTAATGTGATCAAAGAGATCATTAGCCATGTCGCCGTTAACTACTGCTTCATATTCTGAATCAGCATCAACTGTGCCTGTTGCAGGATTGAGCTTACCAAGTGTAAGATCAACTACATTGAGGTCAACATTTGTTGTACCTGTACCGTTAACTGTGAACACAGCCTCAACAAGCTTCTTGCCGCCTGCAAAATCATAAAGTGCAAGGTTTGAAGCATTGCCTGAAACATCATCCATATTTACCATGCCGTCAGCGATTTCAGGCATTGTAAGTGAATCAAGTGTAAGGAGGTTCTTATCATATGTAAGAGCCCACTGTACTTCTTCAAGCTGTGCGTCCTTAGTGTCAAGGAGATAGTAAACTGATACCTTGTCGCCTACATTAAATGTGCCTGAACCGTTAGCCTGGCAAATATTAGATGTAGCGTTGATTGTTAAATTATCAACTGCAGGAGTTGAAGGCTCAACCTTAACAGTAGCCTTAGCGCCTGAACGTGTTGAATAATCAAATTTAGAAATGTCGAGTGTGATTGTTACATCAACGAGTGAATCTTCTTCAAAACCTGCAGAAACTGTGTTAAGAAGCATGTTCTCACCATTGAATGTAAGGTCAAATTCTTCGCCTATAGGAGCTGCGCTCTGCTCGGGAAGACCCCAGTTAGCTGCCCAATCATCGTTTACAGCAAACTTGAACTGATAAGCATCATCTGCAGATTCAATGTTTTCATACTTAATCTGATATACCTTGTCAGAAACCTGAGTCATGTGGTTAGCTTCAGCGTCAACACCCCATGCTACACCGTTGAGCCAGTTGTTTTCACCGTTACCAACAACTGTAATGCTGTTAACTTCAAGGTCTGTTACCATTTTAACGCCGTCACCTGTTACAGTAATCTTGTTTGTAGCAGGATCAAATGTTACAGTAACATCACAAGCTGTTTCTACATCGAAAGTTACATTGTTATCTGTACCGTCAAGACCGATCCACTTCTGCTCGTCGCCTGTGTTTGCAACAACCTTGAGCTGATAGTTTTTACCGGCAGGAACAGCAGAGAATGTCTTTGTGAATACGCTGCCGTCAGCTGTCATAACATTTTCGGGAGCTGCGTCAGGTGTACCAACCCATTCATAACCTGTAAGATTTTCTGTACCGGCAACTACATATGTAGTATCGGCAGCAGGAGTTGTTGTAGGCTCTTCTGTTGTAGGCTCTGCTACTGTTGTAGGCTCTACTGTTGTAGGCTCTTCTGAACCGTCGGGAACTGTTACAGTTTTAGCAACTGCGACATACTTATCAAATGCATCCTGATCTAATACAGATTTGTCTAAGAGTACTACTTCATCACTAGGGATTTCCAACTCTGATACAGGGTCTTGATTTGAAATAGTAAGATACTCTACATCAAGGTCAACAGTAGTTGCTACAGCCTCGGGATTGATGACATCGAATTCAACAGAAGAAAATACTATTTCTTTTTCTGATGAAAAATAGAGACTTGTGTCACTTCCTATACCCATAAGTAAACCAGGAGCTACATTTTTGTTGAATTCGAAATTTGGATATTCGAATGAAGTACTCTTTCTTGTATTATCTGAGACCTTGAGAACAGCAGGATCATAGTTCATTTTATACTGGAAGTTCAACATACCATCTCTGTCCTTGGTCTGGAACATGTATGTAACCCTTACAGTCTTCTGATCTGCGCTGAGAGTAACCTGCTTCTCAGAAAAGAGGTTTGAAGTAGCTGTAACTGTGAGACCCTTTTTTGCAGGAGCTGCAGTTGTAGGCTCTGCTACTGTTGTAGGCTCTGCTACTGTTGTGGGCTCTGCTACTGTTGTAGGCTCTACTGTTGTAGGCTCTGCTACTGTTGTAGGCTCTGCACCAGTAACGATGTCAACCTTACCCTTTGCACCCTGCTTTGTAGCATAGTTAAAGTTTGAAAGGTCAAGTGTAAGAACGATGTCATAACCGTCTTCGTAACCAGCTGCATCTGTATCAATGATCATGTTCTGACCGTTGTATGTAAGGTCAAACCACTCATTGAGAGGAGCTGTGCCCTGCTCAGGAAGGCCCCAGTTATCTGCCCATGAACCGTTGGCAGCAAACTTGAACTGATAGTTCTCATAAGCGTCAAGGCTCTCAAACTTAATCTGGTAAACCTTTGAACCCTCAGATGTCTCTGTCATGTGGTTAGCTTCAGCATCTACCTTCCAGTCCTTACCGTTGAGCCATGCATCTTCACCGTTACCAACGACTGTAATGTGGTCAACAACAAGTTCTGTCGGAATTACAACACCTTCACCTGTTGCAGTGATTTCATTTGTTGTAGGGTTGTAAGTTACTGTTACATCACATTCCTTTGTTACATTGAATGTGAAGTTGTCTTCGCCGGTATCGCCTACACCAATCCACTCTTTATCGTTTTTAACGACCTTGAACTGGTAGCCGTTGCCGACTGCTACGTTGGTAAATACTTTTTCGTAGTTACCGTCGCCGTTTTCTGTCATTACATTATCTCCGCAAGTTGCTTCAGTCTCAGCCCACTTGTAACCTGTGAGTTCTTCACAACCGGATACGAAATATGAATCGCCGGCAGCAGAAACGCTCACTACAGTTGCAACGAGTGATGTCACAACAAGCATCATAGACAGTAAAAGGCTAAGTGCTTTTTTGAACATTTTCTTTTCCTCCTTATGTGATAATGCTTCTATAAGCAGTTTAATTATACAACAATCAACCACCAAAAGTCAATGCTAAAAACTCTTGCTGACTGATTATTTGACAAAATATTGTTTTTTTGTAGGAATGCACAAATAAAATATCATTTATTTGTTATTTGTAACCATTCACATTGTGAGATTGCCAGTTCCAACTGTCACGGCACATATCCTCAAGACTTTTCTCGGCAATCCATCCAAGTATTTTCTTGGCTTTTGTTGCATCGGCAAAGCATTCTGCAATGTCGCCTGCTCGGCGTGGCTTTATAACATAAGGAATTTCAATAGAATTTGCCTTTTCAAAAGCCTTTACAATATCAAGAACGCTGTAGCCCACACCTGTTCCGAGATTAAAAATCTCGGTTCCCTTGTGCTCTGCGGAATATTCAATAGCCTTTACATGACCTTTTGCAAGGTCAACAACATGGATATAGTCACGCACACCCGTGCCGTCATGCGTAGGGTAATCGTTGCCGAAAACACCGAGACACTTGAGTCTGCCGGCGGCAACCTGTGTTATGTACGGCATAAGGTTATTCGGGATTCCGTTAGGATCTTCACCGATTCTGCCGCTTTCGTGAGCGCCGATTGGGTTAAAGTAACGAAGAAGAACAACAGACATATCGGGATTTGCGTTTGCGGTGTCTGTAAGAATTTGTTCCATCATAAACTTTGTCCAGCCATACGGATTTGTAGGAGAACCCTTTGGCATTGTTTCAACAAGCGGAACAGTTTCCGGAGTACCGTAAACCGTGGCACTTGAGCTGAAAATAAAGTTATTTACACCGTGTTTTTTCATCACCTCAAGCAATGTGAGCGTTGAATCAATGTTGTTACGGTAATATTCAACAGGCTTCTCGCAGCTTTCACCTACTGCTTTAAGACCTGCAAAGTGAATTACCGCATCAATCTTATTCTCCGAAAAAATCTTTTCAACGGCATCTCTGTCACATACATCGGCCTCATAGAGCGGAATTTTTCTGCCTGTCAGTTCTTCAACTCTTTCAACCGCAACGGGACAGCTGTTTGAAAAATTATCTGCAATTACAACATCGTGACCTGCGTTGATGAGTTCAACACAAGTGTGCGAGCCGATATATCCGGCGCCGCCTGCAAGCAAAACATTCATTTTAAAATTCCTTTCTTAACAATCAGCATTTTTCAGGCTCGGGATAGTCAACACCAAAGGTTTCAGCTGTAACCTTTGCCATAATCTGAGGATCAAGAGGCTTGTCGGAATAGTCTGTGTCACACTCTGCAATTTCATTGACAACATCCATACCCTCAATTACCTTGCCGAATGCGGCATACTGACCGTCAAGGTGCGGAGCGTTCTTGTGCATAATGAAGAACTGCGAGCCTGCTGAGTCGGGCATCATTGAACGAGCCATTGAGAGAACACCCTCTGTATGCTTGAGATTGTTTTCAAAGCCATTCACGGCAAATTCGCCCTTGATTGAATATCCGGGACCGCCCATACCCGTGCCTTCGGGGCAACCGCCCTGAATCATGAAACCGTAGATTACACGGTGAAATGTAAGGCCGTCATAGTAACCCTTGTTTACAAGGCTGAGAAAATTATTTACAGTATTCGGAGCAATTTCGGGATAAAGCTCCGCTTTGATTGTTTTTCCGTTTTCCATTTCAAAAGTAACAATAGGATTGCTCATTTTAAATCGTCCTTTCGGTTTATTAACACTATTTTAGTATATTCTTGATAAAATAGCAAGTATTTTAGTGATTATTTGCGAATAAATCAACCTTTTTCAATGCTCATTGTAGCAAAAGCATTGAGGTCTGTTCCTGCAATATTTCCGCTGAGAAGCTCGTAATATCCCTGTGAACCGACCATGGCGGCATTGTCACCGCAAAGAGATTTTTCGGGCATATACATTTCCCAATTACGCTTTTTACACTCTTCTGCAAGGGTTCCTCTGAGAAGTGAATTTGCCGAAACACCGCCTGCGATTACAAGCTTTTTCTGTCCCAGGTCTTCAGCCGCCTTGATAAAGTTTGTAACAAGGCAATCGACAACGGCATAGCGGAATGATGCACAAACATCGGCTTTGTTAAGCTCAACACCCTTTTGTGCCGAATTGTGAATGAGGTTGATTACGGCTGTTTTAAGTCCCGAAAAGCTGAAATCATACGGTGCATCGTGAACTGCGGGACGAGGAAGCTTGAATGCAAACGGATTGCCGTTTTCCGCAACTCTGTCCATTTCAATTCCGCCCGGATACGGCATTCCCATTGTCCTTGCGGCTTTGTCAAAAGCCTCGCCTGCGGCATCATCACGGGTTTTGCCGATAATTTTCATCTTTGTGTAGTCCTCAACCATAACAATATGGCTGTGACCGCCTGACACAACAAGGCAGAGGAACGGCGGTTTTAATTCTTTGTTTGAAATATAATTTGACGCAATGTGTGAACGAAGATGGTGAACAGGCACAAGCGGAATTCCTGTTGCAAGTGAAAGTCCTTTTGCAAAATTCACTCCCACAAGCAACGCTCCGATAAGTCCGGGGGCATATGTAACGCCGATTGCGTCAATGTCGGAAAGCCTGCAGTCTGCATCTTCAAGAGCCTGTCTTACAACAGGAACAATTGCCTCTGCGTGACGGCGTGATGCGATTTCGGGAACAACACCGCCGTAAAGCTTGTGTTCTTCAACCTGAGAAGCAACCACCGAGGAGATTATGTTTCTGCCGTCCTCAACAACCGCTGCCGCAGTTTCGTCACAGGACGATTCTATTGCGAGTATCTTCATAATTTTCCTTTCACTACGAAACATTTATGATGAAGTTCCGTAATATCGTTAATATAATGTTTTATTACATATATATGTCAAAAACAGCGTGTCATTAAAACAGCGTTTTCGGTTGGAGAGGAGTAGTAATTTTTCCTCTCTCCCACCTTGATGAATCCGAATTTTTCATAGAGAGAACGGGCGTTCCCGTTACTTTCACGAACCTCAAGAGTGAGAAAGCAAAGGTTATTTTTCTTGGCATAGGTCACAAGCGTTTCAACAAGCGCCGAACCTATTCCCCGATTTCTGTGTGTACCGTCAACGGCAACATTGAAAATGTAACCCTCGTCAGCAACAACACTCATTCCTATATATCCGACAACGGCATTATCTTCCGTTGCAGTAAAAAACAGCGAGGTTTCGTTGTTCAGTTCTTCTTCAAGGCTGTTAAACGACCACGGATGCGAAAAACACCGCTGTTCAAGCTGTGCAACCGCCTCAAGCTGATTTTCGGTCATTCTGTCAATTTTCATACGCTTTTAATATTTCCTTTACAGAATTAACAATTTCATCACGGCAATGTCTGTACACATCAATGTCGCCGCCGTAAGGATCGCTTATACCGAGCACGGCGACTTTTTCGGGCTGTACAAGAAAAAACTGCATCAACATTTTTGCGTGACTTTGCGACATACAGTAAAATTTTTCGTATTTTTCAATGCCGGCATCAGTCACGGCTGTTGAAGCTTTGCCCGAAAGGTCAATTCCGATTTCCTTACAGGCAATCACGGAATTTTCCGACACGGGAAGTCCCGTTGAGGTCGCAATGCCAAAGCTTTCCGCCCTGACGCAAACGCCGTTTTTCTCTGCCATATCATTAAAAATCGCCTCTGCCATGGGACTGCGACAGGTGTTGCCCGTGCAAACAAAGGCAATCGTTCTGTTATCCTTTTGCATCATACCAAGTCCTTCCGATTGCCGCATCGGCTGTGAGCGGAACACTCATTTTAACTGCGTTTTCCATTTCTTCCTGAACGATTAGTGCAACTCTCATGCTCTCATCCTGCGGGGCTTCGACAATAAGTTCGTCGTGAACCTGCAACACAAGCCTTGCACGGAGATTTTCGGCTTTCATTCGCTCGTCAACCTTAATCATTGCAATTTTGATAATGTCTGCGGCTGTGCCCTGAATAGGCATATTTCTTGCAACTCTCTCGCCGAATGCACGGATCATATGCTTGCTCGAGGTGAGTTCGGGAAGATTTCTTCTTCTGCCGAACATCGTTTCAACATAGCCGTCAGCGTTCGCCTTTTCAACAACATTTTTCATATAGCTGTCAACACCGCTGTAATGAGCAAGATAGCTTTCAATGTAGTGCTTTGCCTCTTTATTTGAAACACCGATATCCTTTGCAAGTGAAAATGCGCCGATTCCGTAAACAATACCGAAATTAACCGCCTTTGCACGGCTTCTCATAATCGGAGTTACCATATCAAGCGGCATATTGAACACCTGTGACGCTGTGATTGCGTGGATATCTTCGTTATCCTTGAACGCTTTAATCATATTTTTGTCACCCGAAATATGGGCAAGCACACGGAGTTCAATCTGCGAATAGTCGGCGTCAACAAGCGCCCAGCCATCTCTTGCACAGAAAAACTTTCTCATCTCTCTGCCAAGCTCGGTTCTTACGGGGATATTTTGGAGATTCGGCTCTGTTGAGCTGATTCTGCCTGTTCTTGTTTCGGTCTGATTGAAATTTGAATGGATTCTGCCGTCATCTGCAATGACCTTTAAAAGTCCCTCGCAGTAGGTTGAATTCAGCTTTGAGAGCGTTCTGTATCTCAGCACCATTTCAACAACGGGATGTTCATACCTCAGGCTTTCAAGCACCTCTGCATTTGTGCTGTAGCCGCTCTTCGTTTTCTTTTTGCAAGGGAGTCCGAGGTTTTCAAATAAAACTACGCCAAGCTGTTTTGGAGAATTGATGTTAAACTCACGGCCCACACTTTCGTAAATTGCGGTTTCAAGCTCCTTAATCTGTGCAGAAAGCATTTCGCCGTAGCTTTCAATGCCCTGTCGGTCAACACAGACACCGATATTTTCCATTCTTGCAAGCACCTTTGCAAGCGGAATTTCAATTTCACTCAACAACTTTTCCTGACCGTGAGCCTTGATTTTATCTCCGAGTTTTTCGCACAATTCTGCATAACAGGCAAATGCCTCGTATTTTTCATTCTGCTCATCAGCGCAGACAGGCAGAGCGATTTCGTAAGAGGCACAAAGATTTTTGTCCGAATAATCCTTTGACGACGGTTCAATCAGATATGCCGCAAGCTCAATATCAAACACAATATTTTCAACATCAATATTTTTCTCATCGGCATAAGCGTAGAGCGTTTTGATGTTTCTTGTGTACTTTTCAAGTTCACTGTCGGCGATAAACTTAACAAAAAGTTCTTCGTCCGTGCTTATATACACCTTGCCGTCAAAAAGTACGGCAAAGGATTTTAATTCTTTATTCTCTGTTTCAAAGTTGAGATAGAGCTTTTTCTCTGACTTAACATTTTTTAAAAGTTCATTTTCATCAAAATCAGACACAACCTCAAGCGAATTTTTCTCAACCTTTTCGGGCTTTGCATTTTTGTCAGCCTTGACGCCGTATTTTTCTATTAAAGAAAACAGTTCAAGCTTTGCCATAAATCCGGCACATTCATCGGCATCTTTCATATCTACAACATAATTTTCGACATTTGTGTCAACAGGAGCGTTGCAGTTTATTTCACCGAGCATACGGCTGAGAATTGCATTTTCCTTTGACGCAGTCAGCTTTTTACGCACACCGTCCTTGATTTCAAGTTCATCAAGATGGTCATAGATATACTCAACCGTGTGATATCTCTGAATGAGGTCGCCTGCACCCTTTGGTCCTATTCCCGCAACTCCGGGAATATTATCCGAAGTATCGCCCTGAATCGCCTTGATTTCTATAAGCTCCTTTGGAGTTACACCGTAAGTTTCAAGAATCTTTTCGGGGGTATAGAGTATATCCTGTTTGTTTGAGCAAAGATGAACGCTTGTTTTGTCCGACACAAGCTGAAGGCTGTCACGATCACCTGTTGCAATAACGCACTCGTTTCCGTTTTCTTCACAAGCCTTGGCGAGCGTACCGAGAATATCGTCAGCCTCAAAGCCCTCACAGGTAACAAGCCTGTAGCCTAAAAGGGTAAGAAGCTTTTTTAGCGGTTCCATTTGTGACGCAAGCTCCTCCGGCATACCTTTTCGTGTTGCCTTGTAGCCTGCATAGGCCTTGTGTCTGAAGGTAGGTGTTTTCAGGTCAAAGGCAATCGCCACGGCATCGGGATTTTCTTCATTTTTAATTTTGTACAGCATTGTAAGAAATCCGTAAATTGCGTTTGTAAACTGACCGTCCTTTGTAGTAAGAGGTCTTATTCCGTAAAACGCACGATTTACAATACTGTTTCCGTCAACAGCAAGTAATCTCATAATTTATACATCACATTCTCAATTTTTCCGTCTTTAATGTAAATTCTCGGAACACGCTTTCCGACAAGACAGACGGTTTCGTAGTTTATAGTTCCTGTATTTTCGGCAAGTGAATCTGCAGTAGGCTCACCGTTTTCGCCTGTACCGAATACGACAACCTCGTCACCTGTCTTGACATCTTCAATATCGGTAACATCAAGCATTGTCTGATCCATACATATTCTGCCCACAATTTTCGCTTTCTTTCCGTTTACCATCATATAGCCGTCTTTTGCATTCTGTCTGATGAATCCGTCAGCGTATCCGATAGGAACGGTTGCAATTTTCATCTTTCTGTCGGCTGTAAAAGTTCTGCCGTAGGAAATTGTTGCACCCTTTTGAACCTCTTTTACAAAAGCGACAACTGTTTTAAGAGTCATTGCAGGAACAAGGTCAAGTCTGTCAGCAAGCTTTGATGACGGAGCAAGTCCGTAGAGGATAATACCTGCTCTTACCATATCGCAACAGGTTTCGGGGTAATCTTCAATTGCGCCGCTGTTTGAGCAATGAACAACGCTGATATCAACGCCTCGCTTTTTAAGGCTGTCACGCACATGAATAAAGTTTTCATACTGCTTGTTTGTGAACTCTCTGCCCTCGGCATCTTCATCAGACACACAAAAATGAGTAAAAAGCCCCTCAACCTCAAGATTCGGAAGGCAACAAGCCTCGCAAATTTCTTCAATAGAATATTCATCCCGTGGAAATTCCTGACACATAAAGCCGATTCTTGACATTCCCGAGTCAACCTTGATGTGCATTTTGCAGATACAATCCTCTTCAACACATTTTTCGGAAAGCTCCTTTGCATACTCAAGTGAAAAAACAGCCTGAGAAATATCATATTCAGCAAGATTTTCAGCCTCTGAAACGGGAGTGTAGCCAAGAATCACAATAGGAAGTTTTGAACCGCTTTTTCTGATTTCTATACCCTCGTCAATATTTGAAACAGCAAAAAAATCCGCTCCGAGTTTTTCATAAATCTGTGAAAGCTCAACTGCACCGTGGCCGTAGCCGTCAGCCTTTATAACACAACAGACCTTTGTATCGTCTGCAACCTTATTTCTTATTACATTATAGTTATGCTCAATTGCATTAAGTGAAATTTCAGCCCAAGTTCTTTTTACCATATTCATTTTTATCTCTCCACATACCTTTTACAGTCAATTTGCAATCAATGTAATTATAATACTTTTGATTCTTCAAATCAACACAAAATCCCCCTTTAAATGCATATAAAAGTTATTTTATTCGTAATTATGTGCAAAATGTTACTCCTGAATTTTTGCAAATGCACAAATTATCTGCATAAAAGCCCTAAATACTGCAATTCACTTGATTTATTTATTCATTTTTGGTAGAATTAAAAGGTATTTGATTTATAAATTTAATTTCAGGAGGGGCATAATGACAACAAACAACATAATAGTTCTTTGTGCGTTTATAGCTTATATGATTATTATGATCGTAATAGGCTTTGTTTGTTCAAAGGGCAACAAGAACAATGAGGACTACTTTCTCGGCGGCAGAAACCTCGGCAGTTGGACAGCTGCAATGTCGGCACAGGCATCTGATATGAGCGGTTGGCTTTTGATGGGACTTCCTGGCGCTGTATACCTTGCCGGCACAGGCGAGGCATGGATTGCCATAGGACTTCTTATCGGCACAATTCTCAACTGGTACATTGTTTCGGCAAGACTTCGTAAATACACAATTGTGGCAGGCAACTCGCTCACTATTCCGAGCTTTTTCAAAAATCGCTACCGTGACCATAAAAACATAATCAAGATTGTTTCGGCGTCAATCATCGCAGTTTTCTTCACGGTTTACACAGCGTCGGCATTCAGTTCGGGTGCAAAGCTTTTTGCAACGCTCTTCTCGGACAGCGCAAGCGGTGACGAAAACTACAATCGGGTTTATGTTATCGGTCTTATCGTTGCCGCAGTAGTAATTCTTGTATATACATTCATGGGCGGTTTCAAGGCAGTTTGTACAACCGACCTCATTCAGGGACTTATGATGATTGTTGCAATCCTTACCGTTCCGGTGCTTGCATATGCAATTCTCACATTTGACACAAGCTTCAGTTCTGCACTTGCCGCAAAAGGTGTTGAACAGCCTGCTCAGTTTCTTAACTTCTTTGTAAACGGTGACGGAACTCCTGTTTCGGCTGTTTCGATTATTTCAAACCTTGCGTGGGGACTCGGTTACTTCGGTATGCCGCATATTCTCGTCAGATTCATGGCTGTAAAGAGCAATGAAGAAATCAAGAAATCAAGAAAAATTGCTGTTGTTTGGGTAATTATTTCACTTACTGCGTCATGCCTTATCGGTCTTATCGCAAGAGGCTACCTTACAGCACAGCTTGACGATGCAACAAGCGAATCTGTATTCATCAGAACAATCCAGCAGATTTTCTCAGGCAACGGCGTGCTTATCTTTATCGGCGGTATTTTCCTTTGCGGAATCCTTGCCGCAATTATGTCAACAGCAGACAGTCAGCTTCTCGTCACTGCGTCGGCTGTTTCGGAGGATCTTTACAAAGGTGCTGTTAAAAAGAATGCAAGCGAAAAGAGTTCGCTTTTGGTCGGCAAAATTGCAGTTGCAGTTGTTGCTGTAATCGCATTCTTCATTGCACTTAATCCTAAATCAAGCATTATGGGACTTGTTTCGGATGCATGGGCAGGATTCGGTTCGGCATTCGGACCTGTTGTTCTGCTGGCACTTTTCTGGAAACGCTCAACACTTTCGGGTGCAATCAGCGGCATGGCAACAGGTGCTCTGACAGTTATCATATGGGACTATATTCCGCTTGTAAACGGTCAGACGCTTTATGCGGCAACAAATCTTTATTCACTTGTTGTAGGCTTCGGACTTGCGCTTATTGTGAATGTTATTGTTTCTCTTCTTTCAAAAAAGCCGTCGAAAGAAATCATGGACGAATTTGATTCAATTAAAAATATTGAAGTATAAAACACAGGGGCAGTCGCTTTATCACGACTGCCTTTTTTGTGTCTGAATTTAATATTTTCCGAAAATAAGAAAAATAAGGCATGGAATATCACAAAAATCAATTGAAATGTGCAAATATTTGTAGTATAATCTATCGTATTGTTTGTTACTATTTTATTTTTCAGAAAAGAGATTGATATGAAACTTTTAGAAGACAGAATTCTTAAAGACGGACATATTGGTGCCGACAATGTGTTAAAGGTTGACAGCTTTCTCAATCATCAGATTGATGTCAGTTTTGTATGTGAGCTTGGCAAGGAATTTTACAGGCTTTTCAAGGACGAAAACATAACAAAAATTCTGACAATCGAAGCGTCGGGAATCGGCATTGCCTGTCTTGCGGCTCAGTATTTTGGTGTTCCGGTTGTTTTTGCAAAAAAGACAAAGACGATAAACATTTACTCAGATACATACAACGCAACCGTCCACTCATACACTCATAAAAGGGACTATGACATAGTTGTTTCTAAGGAATTTTTGAGCAAAGAAGACAATGTGCTTATCATTGACGATTTTCTAGCAAAGGGCAGCGCCTTAACGGCACTTCTTATGCTTATTGAAAAAGCAGGCGCAAAAACAGCAGGTGCGGGAATTGTTATCGAAAAAGCTTATCAGGGCGGCGGCAACCTCGTTCGTGATATGGGCATAAGAGTTGAATCTTTGGCAAAAATCAAGTCAATCAGTAAAAAAGACGGAATCGTGTTCTGCAAGCAGTAATAATATACTGCTTGCTTGTACTTGACTTTTGCTGATATTTATAGTATTATCTAACGGTAGGTCTTGCAGAAATTGAAAATGCGGGTGTGGCGGAATTGGCAGACGCGCTAGATTTAGGTCACACTACCTCGGTGAAACAATTTAATATTTTGATTTTCGCAAGTTTATCTTGTTGAAATACACACGTGCGGGCGTGGCGGAATTGGCA
>ENA-OPMG01000680-OPMG01000680.1-human-gut-metagenome-genome-assembly--contig:-NODE-680-length-23991-cov-3.693808_pt1 | contig 23991 bp, 20 predicted proteins | sample MGYA00241522_ERZ501741 | MGnify/ENA primary metagenome ERZ501741 (study PRJEB25962, sample SAMEA2042616) | human gut metagenome | biome: human gut; feature: human-associated habitat; material: faeces...
GCTCCGGTAACGGCTCAAGTCGATCACGCTATCCGCCTCGTTCAAAGAGGTGATGATCGTCTGCTTGATATAATCCGCCTCCAAGCGTGAGTTCAGCAAGACGTTCTGGATCGTACGGATGATATTCTGATACGAGCCGCTCTCCATCAAGGAATAACAGGAGTAATCCCGTTTATTATCCGAGTTTCCGTAGAGGATATTCCGGTATTCCTCATACGTGGAGATCGCCCCGCTATATTTGATACCGTTCTTATCGAGCACCGAGCGGATACGATCCGACGGATAAGGCGCTCCCTCCTCGTCGATAAAAAGATCCGGCCGGTACGGAGAGGCGATAAAACGGTAGCAGATACGGTTCATCGTCTTATAACTAAGTACCGTAAACCAACCATCCTCCCTCGCTACCTCGTAGATGATCGAGGAATCGGCATAAGGGAAATAATAATCCTGATACGACTTCTTCTCGACCGGGATTCCGAGCCGCTGCGTATCGGCGTTGTAAAAGAAAAGGATCGCACGGAGGATCGTACTCTTCCCCACTCCCTGCGTTCCGATTAAATGTATATTTCCATCCAGCTGTACTTCCGAGTAACGGATAGCGGCGCTGTTTATAAATACTATTTTATTGAGATATCTCATCTTCGTTCTTTATGTTAATACTATGGATCATCTTCGTGAGGTAGTCCCACGAGGAGAGCACTTTCCACGTCCCGTTCATATCGCTTACGCACTCGATAAAGCCCTCTTTCGTCATCCTGTCCAAGATGGTATCGAGGATATCCTTGCGTTTCTCCTTGCCTCCGGTATGTTTTTTCAACCCGTCCAGCTTCATCTCCAGATCCATGTCGATACGGGAACGTACCAATATCTCCGCCGGCGAGAAGGTGAAACCGGGCCCGAAGGCCGTATCATACGTACAGAAGAAGTCCATGATATCGATCCAAGCGAAGAAACGCTGAAGCTTTTGTTCCAAGGTAGCCCGGGGCTCCTTGCGGGAGAAGTAGAAGTAATTATTCCCCTGCTCCAACACGAAATTGATATGCGAGAAATAATCACGTAAACGCTCAAAATTATCTTCTACGACCGAGAAGAGTGTCCTCAACTCCTTTACACTTGTATTCGAGCACAGAAAATTACCTTTCGACAGGTAATCATAGATCTGTGCGGTCTGTACCGGTAAATTATCTATCATCCTTATTATTGTTGTTTTATTTTATCCAGTTGTAGGGGCGTGCCCCGTCTCATCACAGGGGACACGCCCCGTCTCTACAACTAGGTTCTTTGAATAATGGCATATTCTATATGCTCCGTATGCCCAAAACGGTCTGTTATCTCCAACTCATTTTCATAGAGGGAGAGTAAACGGCAAAATAACGTAACCTTCGCCTCGAAATCCATCTCCCGGTTATACTCGTAGCCCATCACGAAAGAGAACAAATCCCCTCCGGTCCGGCTAAAAACATCCATCATCTTCCGGGTATTGATAGCGGCCTCCCCCCCTTCTTGATTCTCCATCTGCTCGGCGGAGATCACGCCTAGCTCCTGCCGGTGGATCACCTTGTCCGGCCGTATGCCGTCGGCCACCTTCAAGATGACATCCAGCGCCTCGTCCGTTTGCAAATAAGGAATCGAAATCTTGAATAAGGTAGGCTGCACGCCCTCCAATACCACGGAACGCTCCGCATCTACCACCTCCCGTACATTCGTGTTCTCCTGTAACTCAAACTGCTCCCGCAGATATTTGATACGACGCAGCTTACGGGTAAAACCCACCTGCGTACGGATCTGGTTCAAGTAATCAATGATATCCTGTTGGGAATGGATCAAGCTATGGCCGGCGCTCAATAACTCCGTCTTCAACTCACGGGCGATCGTCAACAGCTCCTCGTCCGGGGCTTGGGCGAAAAAGGGAGTCCGTTCCCGATCCAGCAGCTTCTCCACTTCCACGATCAGGCGGTTGATCTCGATTCGTTTAGCGTCCAGATTCTCCAGTTTGGCGATCTTCACCTTATAGCTCGGCTCGTTCTTGAACGTATTATCGATCACCCGTTGCAAGGACACCACGTTACGTACCAAGATCTTCCCGATCTTCCGCAAATGCGCCTTGACCGATCGCAGATAGCCCAGCTTACGCAAATCGTTATCCTCCTTACCATAATAATCGATCAGTTGATACACCAACTGGATATTCTCATCGATCACCGAGGTAGAAATCTCCTCATTCGCCTCCAGAAGCAGCTCATAGAAAGAGAGATAATGCTCATCCATCTCGATATAAGGACCGTTCCTGCGGATCACCTCACGCTCGATCAAGATATTCAATTTATTCTCATCGATAATATCCAACGCATAATCATAGCGAAACGGTAATGATTTTCTTTTCTCAAATAAGACCTCCAATAGGTCCTTTCCCAGATTTAGCGTGTTCGTTATATGGGGTATTGAATTATATATGTACATCCTAAACAATTAAGGACACAAAGGTAATAAAAATACAAGTAACCCTTTTTTCTCCGTGATGAAAAAGGATTTCCATCGTAGTGAAAAAGCTTTTTCATCACGGTGGAAAAAGTTTTTCACCCCGATGGAAAAAGAGGAAAATCACGAAGAGTTATCAATCCGCCGGATAGACAATTCCCAACTGCCGGCGTACTTCATCGATAATCTCCAATGTAATCAAAGAATTATCAAGGCTATTGATTTCTGACTCCCGCTTGCCAGACAAGACGAGGTTGATAAATTCCGCTACCTCATAATAGTACTCATCCTTATCGGCGACCACGCTTAGGTCTTCCGGACCCGGTTCCGGACCTTTTCCCATCGCCGGAGCTAAACGGGGAGAATACGTCACTTTACGGATGATATTGATCCGGTCCAAGGTCAAGTTCCCCTCCTCCCCTTGTATCTCGGTAGGCAAGGCGGAGTTGACGATCTTAGAATAAAGCACCGTGGCGTTCATCCCCTCATACAAGAAATTCACGGCCCCTTGCCCGTCCGCTCCTGAGGACAGGACTATGCCCGAGGCATCTATCTTCTTTGGGCGACCAAACAAGACAACCATCGGATAGACCGTATAAATACCGATATCCATCATGGCCCCATTAGACAACTCCGGCTTGAAAGCGTTCAACACGATTCCTTCCTTGAACTTATCATAACGGGAGGAATACTGGCAATAGCAGGCGAAATAACGACGAACCGTACCTACACGCCCAAGATTCTCTCGTACGGCAAGAAAGTTCGGCGTAAGCGTAGGCTTCATCGCCTCCATCAACGTGACATTATATGTACGGGAAGCCTCGATCATCGCACGTACTTCTTTCGCGTTGGAAGCGAAGGGTTTCTCGCAAAGAACATGCTTGCCATAGCTCATGCAAAGAATACTCTGGGAGGCATGAAGGAAGTTCGGGGAGGCAATATACACGGCGTCGATCAACGGGCTTTTCGCCATCTCCTCCAAGGAGGTAAACGTATACGGTATATTATGTTTCGAGGCGAAAGCATCCGCCGTCTCCTGAGTTCTCGAATATACAGCTACCAGTTCAAAACGCTCATCCTGCCGGGCTCCGGCAATTACCCAATCACTTATGAAATTGGTTCCGACTACACCAAAACGTACTTTATCCATATTCTATCGTATTATGTTCTTTATTTACAAATGTACGATTTCTGTTTAACATAAATACTCCGTGGAAATGTTATTGTATCTATAAAAATGATAAGTCACAGGAACTTTTTCGCGACGACGCTGTTTAATCTATACAATTTAAAACCGTTTTAAAACTAAATCAAGTATGAAAAGAATTGTATCTTTTATCGTCGTTCTCGCTGTCGCTATGTGCGGAATGACACAAGTAATGGCTCAAAAATCGATAACAAAGGAAGCCAAAAAAGTAGAGAGAGAAATCAAGAAACAAGAGCGTCTGGCACAAGATGCCGTAGAAGGCCAAGAAGAGTTTAACGCCGCTGTACAAGCTATCAACAACCAATCATTCGTATTGGAGGCTAACAACATACAACCGATGAACGGACAGGTATTCTACGTAAATTCAAATACGAACTTCGTATCTTTGAATGACGGACAGGCTATGGTCCAGATCGCATCCAACTCTCCGTATCCCGGTCCTAACGGATTAGGTGGTATCACCGTACAAGGTAGCGCCTCCAATATCCAGACCAAACAGGATGACAAAGGCAATGTTTATCTGAACATGAACGTACAGGGTGTGTTTATCTCCGCTACCGTTAGCTTGATGCTTACCAACGGAACAAACAACGCGACCGTTACCGTAGACCCGAACTTCTCCGGTAGAAACTTGAGAATGACCGGTACCCTACTTCCGTACTCACAATCGAACATTTTCCAGGGAACAACATATTAATCATGTCCAACTTTTCTATAATAAGGAAGGCGGTGCTCCGTGAGGAACATCGCCTTCGAACTATTTATAGATAGCCTTATCTCTTATTTACGGAAAGGAGCCTTTACCACTTGAGCCTTCAAGTTCTTATTACGCACCTTGATAAATATATCCGTACCAGCTTTCGCAAACTCAGGTCTCACGTATCCCATACCGATCCCCTTCTTCAATACCGGAGACATCGTACCGGAAGTAACCACGCCAATTACATTCCCTTCCGCATCGGCGATCTCATAGCCATGACGGGGAATTCCCTTTTCCTGCAACTCGAAAGCACACAACTTACGGGTTACGCCCTCTTTCTTCTGACGCTCCAATTCCGCACGATTCGTAAAGTTCTTACCCTCGGCGAACTTCGTGATCCAGCCTAAACCAGCCTCGATCGGAGAAGTCGTATCATCCAAATCATTTCCATACAGACAGAAGCCCATCTCAAGACGAAGCGTATCGCGTGCTCCCAAACCGATCGGCTTGATGCCTTCTGGCTTACCAGCCTCGAATATAGCGTTCCAGATCGTCATCGCATCACTCGGATAGAAATACAACTCGAAGCCACCCGCACCGGTATACCCCGTGTTGGAGATAATCACGTTCTTGCAACCGGCGAACTCACCCGTCACAAATGAATAGTAAGGAATAGAAGATAAATCAACCGGAGTAAGACGTTGAAGAACCTCCTGTGCTTTCGGTCCTTGGATAGCCAATTGAGCCGTACGGTCGGAAGAATTCTCCAATTCGGCACCTACCGTATTATGGCTTACGCACCAATCCCAATCCTTGTCGATATTACCGGCGTTTACGACCAGCAAATATTTCTCCGGCTCGTAATGATATACCAAAAGGTCATCCACGATACCTCCCTTGTCGTTCGGGAAGCAAGTATATTGAGCCTTGCCAAGCGGCAAGACAGAAGCGTCGTTAGAAGTTACGCTTTGAATGAAAGCCAAGGCGTTCGGGCCTTTTACCCAAAACTCGCCCATGTGGGAAACATCGAACACACCTACACCATTCACTACAGTCATGTGTTCGTCGATAATTCCGGAATATTCGATAGGCATATTGAAACCTGCGAATTCGTGCATCTTCGCGCCCAAGGCGATATGCACGTCGGTAAACGGAGTTGTTTTCATGTAATTATTGCATTTAAGATTTACGAGCCGATAGCTCTATGATTTTTATAACTGTTTCCATACTCTTCTCCAACGAATGAACGGGCAAGAACTCATAACGTCCGTGGAAATTCAGGCCTCCCGCGAAAATATTCGGGCAAGGCAATCCCATAAACGACAGGCGGGCACCATCCGTACCTCCCCGGATCGGTTTCACGATCGGTTCTACCCCAACGGAGGTCATCGCCTCAAACGCCAAATCAACGATATGTTTCTGGGGCTCCACAACCTCGCGCATATTGTAATATTGATCCCGAAGCTCTAAATGCGCACATCCCGGATGCGCTTCATTCATCTTATCAACCAACGTACGAAGCAATTCTTTTTTCTCCTCGAACAACTTCCGGTCATGGTCACGGATGATGTAAGATAGAGTAGCTTCCTCGACTGAACCGGTCATACCGGTCAAATGGAAGAATCCCTCATAACCAGTCGTATGCTCCGGACGTTGCTCGGCCGGCAACCAAGAAGCAAACTCGATCGCACGCAAGGAAGCGTTTTGCATCTTATCCTTGGCGTATCCCGGATGTACGTTCAAGCCCTTGAAGATAATCTTAGCGCCGGCGGCATTGAAATTCTCATATTCCAACTCACCGATTTGTCCACCGTCAATCGTATATCCCCAATCACAACCGAACTTCTCCACGTCGAAATGATCGGCACCTTGTCCGATTTCCTCATCCGGGGTAAAAGCGATACGGATCTTACCGTGCTTGATCTCCGGATGATCCTTCAAATATTGCATAGAGGCGACGATAGCGGCTCCACCTCCCTTATCATCGGCACCTAATAAAGTCTTACCATTCGTTACGATAATATCCTGTCCCTTATAATCTGAAAGCTCTGGGAACATCGATTGAGATAGTACAACATTTTCTTCCGCATCCAAGACAATATCACCACCCAGATAAGTCACGATACGAGGCTGGACATTCTTACCCGACATATCCGGACTCGTATCCAAATGAGCGATAAAACCGATAGTCGGGATTTTCTCGTCCGTATTAGCCGGCAGAGTAGCCATTACATAACTATTCTCATCCAAGGAGATCTCCTCCATACCAATCGCTTCCAATTCCTTCACCAAAACCTCGGCAAAGACACGTTGTCCCGGCGTACTAGGAGTCGTACCCGTCTCCTCGTTCGACTGGGTATCGAACGTAACGTACTTTAAAAATCTATCTAAAACTGTCATAACTCACTCTTTTTAGCCATTAAAACATTGCAGGCATAAAAGTAGGTAAAATTTTTCTAAAAACAGCTTGAACCATCAAAGCAATGCGTACAAACCTTACACTTAGGAAGGTCGATCGCCTCCACCAAGGTTTCCAGCGTATTAAACTTCAAGGAACTCAACCCGAAACGCTCGGCGATAATTCCGACCATCTTCTTATATTCCGGAGAGTCTGTCGTAGCATATTTATCCAGATTCTTATTCTCATCCCCTTCCAGTTCCTTGATAATCTGACGAGTTATCAACTCCAAAGGACTCTTGGAAGAAGTAAAACCGATAAACGGGCAACTATAAATCAATGGAGGGCAAGCGATACGCATATGTACCTCTTTCGCCCCATAATCATATAAGATCTTCACGTTATCACGAAGCTGTGTACCACGCACGATCGAGTCGTCGCAGAAAAGGATGCGTCTGCCTTCCAGCATCGCACGGTTCGGTATCAATTTCATCTTAGCCACCAAGGAACGCATCTCTTGGTTAGCCGGGGTAAAACTACGAGGCCACGTCGGTGTATACTTAGCGATAGCCCGATGATAAGGCACCCCCTTACCTTCCGCATACCCCAAAGCCATACCCACACCGGAGTCCGGTATACCACAAGCGCAATCCACCTCCGAGTCATCCTTCTGCCCCATCTTATAGCCACTCATAAACCGGACATCTTCCACGTTCTTTCCCTCATAGCAAGAAACAGGGAATCCATAATATACCCAAAGGAAAGAGCAGATCTGCATCCCTTCATTCGGTTTACGCATCTGCTCCATACCATCGGCACGCAAACGGACGATCTCGCCCGGGCCTATAAATTTCTCGATCTCATAATCCAAGTTCGGAAGACTGCTGGACTCGCTGGTCGCCGCATAAGCCCCGTCTTTCCTTCCGATTACGATCGGCGTACGCCCCCATTTGTCACGGGCAGCGATAATACCATCCTCCGTCAGGAGCAACATGGAGCAAGAGCCCTTTATCTTATTGTAAACATTCTCAATGCCCTCCACGAAGTCCTTGCCTTGTGTAATCAGCAAAGCGACTAACTCCGTCTGATTCGTTTTTCCTGAACTCAATTCCGAAAAATGCATATTCGCCTTCAATAACTCATCCTCCAATTCGTCCAAGTTATTGATCTTTGCCACCGTCACGATCGCGAATTTTCCTAAGTGAGAGTTGATAACGATTGGCTGCGCATCCGTATCGCTGATAATACCGACCCCGGCATTTCCTTTGAATTTAGGAAGCCCCGGTTCAAACTTGGTGCGGAAATAAGAATTCTCCAGATTGTGGATCGAACGCGTAAATCCTTCTTCCTTATCGTACGTAGCCATACCGCCTCTGCGGGTTCCTAGATGAGAATTGTAGTCCGTACCATAGAATAAATCCGTAATACAGTCTCCATTAGAAATAGTTCCGAAAAAACCACCCATTGTTTTTTATGTTTGTATTTATGTTTGAGACCGCAAAGTTACAAGTTTATTTATATATGTTCCAAAATTTACTTCATAACGTTTATTATCATCGGCAATAAAAAAAGGATACCCCTTTTCGGGATATCCTTTTCCTTATTCTTTGGTCGCAGAAACTTAAGCCTCAGCAACAACTTCTTTTACAGAAACGAATGATCTGTTTTCTTTTCCTCTACGGAAAGTAACAACGCCATCTACCAACGCATACAACGTATGATCCTTACCGATACCTACGTTCTCGCCCGGATGATGAACCGTACCTCTTTGACGAACGATGATGTTACCAGCTTTAGCAACCTCACCACCAAAAAGCTTAACACCTAATCTTTTACTTTGTGATTCACGGCCGTTCTTAGAACTACCCACACCTTTCTTATGTGCCATTTCTTCTTTTCTCCTTTAAACGTTAAGCAACAATTTCTTTTACACTCACTTCAGTGAACTGCTGACGGTGACCGTTCAACTTACGATAACCTTTTCTTCTCTTCTTATGGAAGATCAGCACTTTATCACCTTTTACCAGCGGAGACAGCACTTCACATACTACCTTTGCGCCTTCTACGGTAGGAACACCTACTTTAACTTCACCATTGTTGTCAACTAACAACACTTTTTCAAATTCCACAACAGCACCGCTTTCAGCGTTCTGAATGTGATGAACGAACAATTTCTTGCCTTGCTCAGCCTTGAACTGTTGTCCGTTAATTTCTACGATTACGTACATCTGTCTTAAAATCTTTTAAACAGGTTAGGTCCCGGGGGTGGGCTCCGTCTCCGGCTCCACTTATTTACCCTCTGCGGAAAATCGAGTGCAAAGATAGAGTTTTTTATTTAATTCCACAAACATCTTCTTGAACTTTTAAAAAGCCACGCATAAGACGATGAGAATACAGAGCTTTTTACTACCTTTGCAATTAATAATATATTACTATTATCCAAATAAAGATGCAAGAAACAAATAATATGTTATCATTTCTTGACAACTATACACTAGACAACCCGGATGAGATCGCTAAAGAAATAGCCAACGACTTCCGCAAGCGACGTATAGAGAAGAATCTGACACGCGAACAAGTGTCGGAGAAGGCAGGTGTAGCAGTCAGCAATATCGTGCGATTCGAACAGAAAGGTCTTATCTCACTCAAGAACCTTATCGGCATAGCAATGGCATTAGGTTACACTTCGGAGATAAAGAACCTTTTTTCCGAACCAAAATACTCTACCATGGAGGAGCTACTACAAATCCGCAAGAATACCAACAAGAAAAAAGTACATAAGTAATGAGAATCAAAAAAATAGAAAGACTTATCGTAAAGTATCACGAACAGATAGTCGGGACGCTTTCGCTCACTCCCGACAACAAACAGTGTGCCTTTGAATACGATAAAGCATGGCTTTCCAACGGTTTCAGTATATCCCCATTGGAACTTCCGCTGAAACCGGGATTGTTCATCGCAAAGCCCTCACCTTTTTATGGAAATTTCGGCGTTTTCGAAGACAGTCTGCCCGACGGCTATGGTCGCTACCTCTTGCATAAGACCTTGCTCAAAGAAGGCATTAACGATACCCAATTGTCAGCGCTCGACCGTCTAAGCCTAGTGGGAAATGGGGGTATGGGAGCACTCATATACGAACCGGAAACCACCATAGGCATTTTGCATGAGGCCCTTGATTTCGATCTGCTGCAAGAAAAAGCCTTGGAAGTGTTGCATGAGAAAAACGACGATGACGTAGAACTTCTTCTTTTCAACAGCCGAAATAGCGGCGGATGCAGACCCAAGGCATTGTTCTCCAACAATGAAGGGCATTGGATGGTGAAGTTCCGCCATACATACGACCCTCAAAACATGGGATTGATAGAATTTCATTACAATGAGTTAGCACGACAATGTGGCATCCACGTTCCGGACTTCAAACTGACCAACGGTAAATATTTCACGACACGCCGCTTCGACATCTCGCAAGAAGGAGAACGTTTGCATACAGTCACAGCCGGAGGGCTGCTTAACATTCCACTATCCAACCCAATTCTCGATTATAGCAACTTACTGGCTCTAACCGGCTATCTAACGCAGAATCCTTTAGAAGTGGAAGAAATGTTTCGTCGTATGGTTTTCAACTATTTCACGGACAACAAAGATGATCATTGTAAGAATTTCAGTTTTACAATACAGAAAAGTGATACCAGCACATGGCAATGGCATCTTGCTCCCGCCTACGATCTCACCCTATGCACAGAGGGTTATAATGGTGAACATGCGACTTCGGTCAATGGAACCGGACATCCCACCATTCAGGACATGATAACCATCGGTACTAAAAGTAAGATGAATAAACTGCGCTGCATGCGAATCATTGAAGAGGTTAGGACTGGCTGCGGAGATTTGTTGCGGAACAAAGACTGGTAAGCACTCAATTTAGGACACCCCCCTTTGAAAGGGCACATAAGTGTGCATTAGACTGAGTATTTTCAATATATCCGCTTGTCGCTCCGATAACTCGACCAATCTGAATCATATAACCTTTCATACTGTTGCGCTATAATCTCCCATCGGTAACGGCGATTAGCAATCTCTTTCATATCTTGACCTATCACAATCGGATCTAAAATCTGAGCAGTTAATAGCTTTATAAGTGTTTCAGACGAGTCGAAATAGATAGCCTTATTTTCTGTAGACTCTCTATTGTAAACGCAATCAAAAGCGATTATAGGCTTACCAAAAAACATTGCTTCCACAAGAGAGGGATTAGTGCCTCCTGCACTATGCCCATGTATGTACAGCCCACAGTGACTTCTCAAAACATTAAGAGTCTTTAAATCATAGATAGCAGGAATAATGGTAATATTATCATATAAACTGAAGCGTTCTATCAATTCTTTTCCGTAAGAGTTCTTCTGCCAGTTTCCTATAAAAACAAGATGTTTATCAGGTGTTTTACAAAATGCCTCTAATATGGTATGCACATTGTTTTCCGGCTCTATCCTACAAATAGCAAGAGCGTAATTACCAGCAGCTAAACAATACTTACTTAATATTTCATCTGATTCTACAACTGAAATATCACACAAGACATGATCACCTCCATAAGCTATCAATTCAGACTCTTTTCCATATTCCTTTTTGACATAATCAGTAATCCCTTTATTATCAGTCACGATAACATCGGCGTATTTCACCGCCTGTTTCTCTGAAAATCTCAAAAACTTACGTACCCACTTATTCCATTTATCCCTTCTATGCTCAAGACCATCAATATTAATAACAAGACGTTTCTTGGAAAACAATCTATATAAAGGAAGAAAAGCGCAGCCTGAAACTCCTAAAATCAATACGACATCGCTTTTCCGCCCGGCTCTTATAAGAGAGATGATATCATAAAAGATGCTTTGGATACCATTTGCGTTTAAACCCACATATTCTATCTTAGCGCCATGATATACCCAGCGTTCGTCCGTGTAAGATTTTCGACTGCAATATACGGCGTATTGTAAATCCTCTGAATGATTATACTCAATCAATTGTTCGACTAGCGTTTCAAATCCACCATAATTTGCCGGAACTCCGACAGTACCGATGATAGCGACTTTCATTGATATATAATTGAAATTAATACAACATGAGAGAAAAACTCCACATAGAATATTTTACGATCAAGCTAGAACTTCTTCTACCAAACGAAGATAAGTATTGATTACATTTTCTATACTAAACCTTTCCAATGCATATTTACGACTTTCAATCTTGAAGCATTCACGTTCTTCCGAAGAAAGATGATACATCCGTAAAATAGCATCATACAACGCATAAGAATCTTTAGGAGGTATGATAAAACCGGTTTTTCCATCGATTACCAATTCACGGCATCCTCTGTTATCTGTTGTTATAATAGGAATACCCATGCTAAGAGCCTCCATAAGACTTCTATTCATCCCTTCATTATAGTAAGATGGTAAAACAACACAATCAGCATCGCCTATGAATTGCTGGAGATTGTTTAAATGCCCCATGTATTTGAAAAGAAAGTCTTCCTCTGCCATAGCTATTTCCTCTCGTGTTATCTTTGCGGGATGAATCTCATCGATCCCCCCACATAGATAGAAATCTATATTCAGCCTGTTTTTTTTACATAAACGCACCGCTTCGACAAACTCTTGATAACCTTTCGTTTTCAGGACACGGGCAATCATCACCACTTTAAAACGTAATGAGTTTTCAGGTTGTAACAGGGGGGTATATTTATCGGTATCAACACCCTCTCCTCCCCTCAAAAGCAATACTTTATCTAAAGGATAAAGATTATATTTTTCAACAAATCCGACATCTTCCTCATTTAAGAACACAGACCTTTCATTAACTTTCAACAGTTTACGAAGCACCATCATGCAAGCAGTCGATTTAACAGAACTTTGCCCGGCCATACCAGATAACACAGAACTAATTCCCGCGAAAAAAGAGATAGATGGAACACGTAAAAAACGTGCGACCAAGCTACCCAACAGTATTGGCTTGATCGTATAATTTATTACCATATCAGGTTTTACCTCCTTGAATATTCTATACAATTGACAGAAATATTCAATCCCGTCCTTTACGCCTTTTGACGTTCTATTCATTAGGACAGGCTGATAATCTACCCCATATGGAACAGTTATCTGATCGTGGTCAGAGATAGGTGCCACTATTACCACCTTATACCCCTTCCGGAGTAAAGCCTCTATTACTTCACCCCTGAAATGGAGCAAAGCACCTAAATGATTATCATTCAATAATATAATCGGGATACTGGGGGGGGGGTTATCTGCCCTTTTAGATCTTTTGCCAGTTGATTACATACTAAATTCTTATCGTATCTTTTACCAGTCTCTATGCAATTATATCTCAATTCTTCCTTCGAATCGATATCCATCCCCATATATTTATAAATCCGATCCACAATCCCGTCTATATCTTTTACAGGGACCAACCAGCCATTACTACCATTCTCCACATAGGAGGCGATACCTCCGATATCGCTTCCTATAACAGGTACACCACACGCCATGGCCTCAATACCTGTCAGCCCTAGACTTTCACCAGTCCTACTACTACTAAAAATCAACAGATCCATGCCCCGATAATAATCTCCTAACTTTTCTTGAGGAACTCCATTGACAATCGTAATTTCTTTTTTCAGATCATGAACATCTATAAAGCGCATCACCTCATCGTAACAACTACCATACCCAACGACCGAGGCTTTAAACACGACACCATTTTGTTTAAGTCTGTCACAAGTTTGCAAAAACTCTCTTATGCCTTTGTCAATCTCAAGCCGACCGACATATCCTATATGTAAAGCAAAATCATAACTTTTAGTTTCAAGAGGGAAAAACAGAGCCGGATTTATCCCACCAGATGGCGATACGATGACCTTAGACGCAGGAAGAATATTCCGGCCAACCACGATATCCTTGAAATATCGAGAAGGAACTACTATCGCCGAAGCATATTTTCTGCAAAATCTTTGGGTGACCTCACCTAATATCTTGGTATATCCTTTTTCCTCATACATCAAATCTTCACCATGATAGTTTACGACAATTTTGGGTGTACGAAACTTATAAAGAAAATTTAGTAATGGAATAGCCTGATTAGGAAAATGTATGTAGATGAAGTCATATTCCTTGAAAAAGCCCTTGATTATGGCTAAATAAAAAACCACATATTTCAATAGCTTATCGATGCGTCCCTTGCTTCCTCCTCGGATCACAGCCATGCAAGACATATGCACATCATCCTGAGATAGCATCCCTTCACACACATTTTTCACAAAGCAGCCGTAACCCGGGCTATCTAGGGTCGGATACATATTTGAGATTAGAAAAAACTTCACGATTATATTGTTGTTAGATTTTCAAATAAAGTTTCCCATTGCCGTATTATACTTTCCGGAAGATATTTCTCAGCCTCACGATAAGCGGATTTACCCATACCCTTGCGTCGATTTACATCTTTAATAAGCGCTATAATTTCATCAGCCAGTCCTTTGACGTTTCCATTTCGCACCAATACTCCCGCATCACCATTCCCAATCAGATCCCTAGGACCACATTGACAATCAAATGAGACGATTGGCAAACCACATCCCATCGCCTCCAGCATAACCATCGGAAGCCCCTCATAACGAGAAGCAAGAACATATATTGAAGAATGAGAAAAACGATCATAAATATCATCAACCGGTTTTTCTATAGCGACAGAAGAAGACAGTCCCAAACTATCAATCTTATCCAAAAGAACATCCTTCAATTCCCCACTTCCATAGATTTCCAAATTCCACTCCGGACAATGCGCATGAACGATTTTCCACGCATCAATCAATCGATCATACCCCTTTTGAAACGATAGACGTCCGGCCGTAATCACCATTTTCGAATCTAAGGCCGCCGGCTCGAATGACCTACGATCTATAAAATTAGGGATTACATGAAGATTCTTCACGCCATTCCAATTCAAACGATCTTCCTCTGTCAGACAAACAAAAGCATCATACTTCTTGACATTCAGTTTAAATTTATAGGTAAGCCATCGATTGGCCAATCTCCAAATTCCCCGTTGATCCAATTGTAGGCGATAAAAACGAGAAAAATGTATCTCAACGACCTTTTTCCCGCCTGATTTAAGTCTATGAAGAAAAACTATTTCATTTCCAAATGTAGAAATCGTAATATCCGGGGCTATATCACAAAGTATCCACTCCAGTTTCTCACGATGTCTAAACAACTTGATTTGTCGTTTTATCAATTTCTTGACAAATGGCAGACTCTCTATATCATCATAATTAACCCCAAGATCCAGACATCGCACATCCGGATCTATAGGAAAGAACGAGTTTCTACCTCTTTGATTGGTCGTTACGATCGTCACTTCATGACCTAAGCGAGATAAATGATTCGCTTTACAGATAACAATACGCTCCATCCCGCCTGAATTAAATGTACTTTGAAGGCAATAAACTATTTTCATAAACAAGACTTTAAGATTGCCAAAAGAACTTGAAAGCAGATGTATTTTCCGGTAATTTCGCTTCATAAAAAACCGAAGAATAATCCATTGAAAGCAACAGCATATAACAGCAGCACATAAAAAAAATTTTATAGCTCTTCCGGTAATTTGAAATCAAATAATAAAGAGTATAAGCATATATTACAAGTTTCATATAATAAAGAGGCAAAAAGACACGTGAGACAACATTTGTTCCATACAACACTATTTCCGCACATACGCCCCAAAAGAAAAGATTATAAAACTGAGTGAAACCTACTGTAGGGAAATAAGCCCGGACTCTATTAGAAAAAAGGATCGTGACAAAAACCAGTGCCACACGTATCAAGGTACGCCCCCCCCAATTAGGATCCATAAAAAGAGCCTCTAGGACATTAAAACCTTCGTACTGAGAATATCCCAAAAAAGATGCTATCGCAGAGAAATCCTCAAACTTATCAAGGATAAAATGAGAATATCCCAAATAAACACAGACAATAAATGTTATATTCTGAAACAGATAGGTTCCACACATATTCTTCCTTAATCTAATAAACGGATACAAAGGAAGTAGCAATATCGCTGATTTATGAAAGAAGAACGTACATAAAACAATCCAAATCGCATACTTTGCGAACGATATAAAATTGATCCGACTCACCAACCATATAAAACAACAGACAAACGTCATTTGACGTACCAATGTCATCATAACCATAAATTGAGAGGAAAGTAGAACAATAAAGATCCATGGTAATAACTCTGGTTTGTTCTTAAAAGCTAAAATGATAAAGAATACCTGCAAACAACAGAAGAAACCAAAAAAGAAAGAATAATGCAATCCTAAAGCTCCTATGATTTTACAGATCCAATAAAATCCAGGCTCTATTATATCATCGGGAATTTCCCCATTTTGAATGACCTCATATATTTTTTTATAACTTAAGTAATCTATCCCCACCTCATACCTTGTCCCAAATATCAAACTAAAAATTAATATCACACAAAATAGGATTCCCCAGTAATGATATAATCTGTTTGAATCAGGCCTTTGGTAAAACTGATTTGCGGTGTGACCTAAAAAAGGCAAAGAGATCAGCAAAGACGTATAAACCACAAAACTTTCTAGTACACTTAGCGACAACATCATTTATTATACTTTATCTAACTGCACCAACAAATAATCCATAGCTCGCTCACGTTCCGAGCGAAGCGTCTGCTCCACTCTTATATAATCTACAGGACGTTCCAAAACAGAACAAATCATAGATTGATTACCTGCCAACACCTTCCTCTCACACAAACCTAGTTGGTCCAATAAGAAATCTAACTTTTGACGGTTCGAACTACGAATTAAGCTACAAAACGGCCGATGTGTAATGACCGAAAAGATCGTGCCGTGAAAAGTATCAGTGACAATACATTCAGCCCCTTTAAACCAAGCTAACACATCAAAAGGAGTTGATGGTAAAACAGCCTCGTCACACCAGTCATAACGGCAAAACACAGAGACTAGTCGTAATTTCTTTAAACGAGCATAAGTCACAATCTCCTTTATCTCGCTCTTATTCCCAATTCGGCCTTGATAGCTATAAATTACCATATAAGGGCTACACGTCTCCATACACCTAGCCTCTATTTCATCTTTATAACCATAGATCAAGACTGGATCCAAATGAATCTCAGACTTTATGCCAGTAAGGTGCTCTACGATATCATACGAATTCTGATCACGAACAGAAATGGCAGATAAATTTTCTTTCATCGTTTGCCCAATCTCCCCATCTACCTGTAGCTTTTTCAACAACCCTAATGTAGTATGTCCAAATGAGCCTGCGTATGATACAATCCGATCCGCCTGTGGAATATGCCCATAGAGTTGCGACGTATATCCCCAAGTTGTTTTTTGGCAACAATTGAACACTTCGTCACTACCTATAAATACCACGTCAAAATGATTCGGATTTATCTCGTCCAAGCTTAGCTCCGGCCATTGAGATTTGAGACTTTTCGCTAATTTCACCATAAATTTCATGTCTCTAATCTTTGCAGGTAACTGACCTTGAACGAGCAAAACAATGGCACGAAATAACTTTTTCAATAATGAATTTTCCTGTTCAAAGCCAGCCAAAGAACGTCCTTTCTCTATGTCTATAAAATAAACATCATCCGCTCCATTTTGTAGCAATAACTGTTTCAATGCATACGCCTGCAAGAAAGAACCATAATTTAAGACCCTTTGCATGGAGAGTATTCCCACTACTTTTCCCATTTAAATATTCTGATTAATTTATTAATGATTCGTTTCGGCAAACAGCATAACTTATACATGATCAACATAGATCGCAACGAGTGGTCGGAACAGAAATGCGCAAGAATCCATGACCGTAACCTCGGTCTACGAGGACATTCCTTCATCTGTCCTTCCGCAACAACATTAAAAGGATGTTCTATCAACTCACAACCACAAGAACGCAATATTTTATTACCCTTTTCCGTGAAGGCAACCGCCGCACTCACGCCATCCTCATCCGATTTATAGGTATCCCCCCATAAGTCACCAATACGGATATCCGCAGCTGAACGATCATACTTATATTTACACATTTCATAGCAAGCCTTGCCCAAACATGCATCGCTTAAAAAGAAGCGGTAAAAATTGTCTCCTTGAGACAACCTTGAATTATAGAAACTTTTTTCCCTTATTAACAAATTGCACGAATCATGCCAATCAACCTTCTCCCCACGCTCTTTACCGTCTATTGACATCGCCCAGCTATCATGCCAACCCGTGAATTTATTACGCCATGAGACATAAGTAACTTTCCCTGTTATTTTCTCCACCTCCTGAAGATACTTTTGCCATAAACGCATAGAGGGGACACCATGGCAGAAGAAGTCCATTAAAACAAAATTATCTTCTACATCAAACTTTCGGATATACCTACGGAAAGAATCTATCTGGCAAGGCGTACCAGTCACCAGATATTTTTCTTTTCGGTTAATCGCCTTAAAACCTTCAATCGTATAACTTTGTATATATTTACTACCTATACTAGGTATTAAATCCTCCACGGTCGTAGCTATGTAATGCTCGGCCCTTGCCCGCTCCACATCATAACGCACACCGCATACCTTATAGCCTTCCTCTATCAAGGTCCTCCCCAACTCAAAACTTACACCCCCCGAGGAGCACTTTCTCCGTACAGCCACATCTTTACACCAAGCCGCATAACTGTGAATCTCAGTACGCCGCAAAGATGGCTCTTCCTGCAAAAAGGAACATACCTCCAAACATAAACCACAACCTACACATTGATCAGGATCGACGACCTGCGGCTCATAAAAGCCCTCTTTATTCAATCCAATCCCTATAATTTTTTTACCGCAAACCGTAGCGCATACACCACAACCATAACAATCTTTTATCTCACCTATATTTCTCATCTGTAAATTAAGGATTTTCCGCTTACTCAGTAATAGACGGGGGAAACGAATCAAAACGTATTAAAAATTAAAGTTTGCAATATCTTAATTAAGACATTCACTTATGTTTCACTTATAATAATTAAAAACACCCTCGAAATAATACTTTATAAACAGCAACCATTTCTTAAATTGAAAATTACAGACATAGATAGCAGTATTCGCAATTAAATACTTTATAATACCGCATATACCATAATATCGAGAATATATATACCCCTTATTTCTATGGACACAAATAAAACGAGTTCCAAAAACATCTGGTACCTTCCAGTTATAAAAGGAAATATAATTATTCTTATTTACAGATTTGGGGTGTAAATGCACAGCCGACGGAACCGTTGCAATCTTAAATCTATTCTTTTTTGTGCGTAAAAAATATTCTATTTCATCTCCCCAAATAAACATTTCTTTCTTAATAAAGCCTATTTTTTCTATCACTTCACGACTAACAAAAGTACCATTAAAAGGATTAGCGACATCTTCTATAACAGGTTTCTTCTTCGCATCCTCTACTGTATAAACAAGCCTTCCTTTCGATAATCCAAAAGAAAAATGCGTAGGATCTTTTATGTCAAGCACCAAGGCATTGGCGTATTGCAAATGGTACTCAACTGATTTATTATACAATTCTTTCAGTTCCTTCCTATCAGGCAATCCGTCATCATCCATAAGCCAAAGCCAATCATATCCACGGTTAAAAGCTTCCTTCATCGCTGCATAAAAACCACCAGAACCACCGTCATTTACCTTCTTCTGAATATATACAACAGACATCGACCGATTTGCCACGATGATATCCCCTTCATAAACAAATCCACTCTCGTTTTCGTACCGAAATATTAGACCGGGGAACATGCGAGTGGTTATCTCCTCAAAGGTAGAATCGGTGGATACATTGTCTACTATGACAATGCCATCGGGCAGATATTCTTGTCGCAATATAGCATTTAAACATCTAATCAACAGATCTTTCCTATTATAGGTTACAACGCAAGCCCCAATAGTTTGTTTCATTTTAGTTTAATTTGAATTTATTATTCTAAATACTTTCTCCACAACCGGCCCCATATCATAATACTTATACTCCGCCAATCGGCCTCCAAAAATCACGTTCTTTTCTGTTTCCGCAAGTTGACGATACTTTTCCGCCAATAGCATATTCCGCTCGTCATTCACCGGATAATAAGGTTCCATTCCTTCTTTCCATTCTGTTGAATACTCCTTTGATATAACCGTCTTCGGGCATGCATTCACGGCATTTCCGAACATCTCAAAATGCTTATGCTCAATGATACGTGTATAAGGAATATCTCGCTCCGTATAATTCACCACGGCATTACCTTGATAGTTACAGCACTCATGGATCTCCTCCTCAAAGCGTACCGTTCGATATTCCAACTTGCCGAAACAATAACCATAGAACTCATCAATCTTACCGGTAAATACAATCTTATCAGCCAAGGATTCACAATAGGTACGATCCGCAAAGAAATCAACGTTCATCCGAGTTTCCACTCCCTCCAGCAAACCTTCGATCAATTTATTGTAGCCTCCCACCGGAATTCCTTGATAAGTGTCGTTGAAATAATTATTGTCGAACACGAAGCGAACGGGCAGACGCTTGATGATAAAGGCGGGAAGCTCCGTGCACTTCCGCCCCCATTGCTTCTCGGTATAACCCTTGATCAAGCGCACATAGATGTCCTTCCCGATCAAGGTCAACGCCTGCTCCTCCAAGTTCCGGGGTTCTTTCACCCCTGCGGCTCTCATAGCCTCCACTGCCTCCGCCTTCTGTTCCTCTATCTTCGCCTTCGCCTCTTCCGGGGTTCTCACGCCCCACATTTGGTAAAAGGTATTCATATTAAAAGGCAAATTATAGAGTTTTCCTTGATAATTGGCAACCGGGCTGTTCGTATAACGATTGAACTCCACAATGGAGTTCACGAAGTTCCACACCTCCTTGTTCGAGGTATGAAAGATATGCGCACCATACTTATGTACATTTATACCCTCATTCTCCTCACAATAGATATTCCCGCCCAAATGAGGGCGTTTATCGATCACCAAGCATCGTTTACCTCGCTTTCGGGCAAAGTAGGCGAACGTGGAACCGAACAAGCCGGCCCCGACGATCAAATAATCATATGGTCTCATTTATTTTTTGATTAGTTTAGTAGCGTAACTAAAGACCTCCAAGAAAAGGACATCTCGCTTGATCCACAAAAATCCGGCATACGAGAAAACGCCGACCATCACGCTTGCCGCAATCAATGACCAGCTATTCGAAATCAAAAGGCTCAAACCCAAAAGGGCGAACGCCATCAAAACGGAGGCCTGAAGATAATTCAAGTAATCCCGCTCAAACAAGCGGATCGGCAAAGATCTACGTCCTACGACGATTTGGATAAGCAACACGATTAACTCGGCTCCAAAAGTAGAGATGGCCGCACCTACCGCACCCTGCAAAGGGATCAGTAACAAGTTCAAAAGGAAATTCAGCACGGCTCCTCCCACCGTACTCCAAATCACGATACTTTCCTTACCCAACGGATACAGGATCTGCAAGCCGATCACGTTGCTCAAACCGATAAACAAGATAATAGGGGCTGTCCAACAAAGTACGGGGACTGCCTCCAAGAATTCTTCCCCGCAAAAGATACATATTACAGGTGTCGCCAACACAATAAGCCCTACAATACAAGGCAGTGACAAACTTACAACCAAACGGTAGGATCTGTTCGTCACTTTCGAGAATGCCTCCATCTGACCGGTCTCTATCAGATTGGAACAACGGGGTAACAAAACAACACCCAAGGAGGCGACCACACTCAATACCACATGCGACAACTTATTGCCCGCCGTATAAAAACCCACAGCGTCATCGCCCCGCATAAAACCAAGCATCACCGTATTCAAATTCAAGTAAATGCTGGTCACCAAGTTAAAAACAAAAATACGCAGCGAGGGGCGCAGATGCCTCCAAATATGTAACTCAGCCCAAGTGACGGAATGGAAGGGTATCCACTTCCGCAGATGGATGAAGTTTATTAGGTTATTACCTACCGTAGAACCTACCAAGACAAACGCATAGATCAACAGATCGTCCTTGTCCTTGACAAACAAGAAAAGCCCCAACGCCGCCAACAAGCGAAAGCACAAGGCCCGAATCGTGATGAACTTAAAGTCCTCGATTGCTTGATAAAACCAATTCACACCCAAGCTTGTGAACAAGATCGTCAGGCTTAACGCATAGAATACGCCTAACTGCGCAGATATTTGCGACACATAGATACCCAACACGGCGACCGCCACATACCCGAACAAACAGAGAATGACGCTCAACAACAATATCTCCACCGTGATCCGGTTTCGAATGGCTACATCATCCCGATACTTAGCCACTTCCCGAACCGCGTACATCGGTATGCCTAAGCTGGTCGACAAGACAATATAGGCAACGATCGATTGCAGGAAATTCACGGCACCAATTCCTTCCGGCAGCAACACACGCGCGGCGTATGGGAATGTGATCACCGGGAATATGATCCCCGTAACCGTATTCAAGAAATTAAGGACGACGTTCGTCTTTAAGGAAGACATAAAAGGAGTACACAAAACACTCTCATCCCGCCAACAAATCAGCAGGACAAAAAACGAGTGTCTTGATTTAAAATGAATTTAAACTATAATTTATCGTGATAATTTACCGAGACAAATCCCTCTACATAACACAAATAGTAGAGTACAAATCCGGGACTTCCTTTTGAAGGCTATAAAGTATTATGCTTGCGTCAATATCAAAATAATAATAATTACACAAATTGTAAGTAAATAAACACTCATAGATCTGAACCTCAAAGATACAACTTTTCCCAGATTTAACGAATTTCACCCAGTTTTTTACAGTTCTTCGTTTTTATCCGTTCTTCCACAGGTGTTTTTGCGATAAAACAGTTAATCGTCAAATGAAGCGACGACCATAAGATCAAATTTATTCCCAATAGGAAGGTTATATTCATCTGCCATGCCAGCCATGCGTTCAATCCGATAAAAGACACCGCTATCCCTAGGATCGTCACCATCACCATCCGCACCCGCATCCCCGTGCGCAACAACTTATGATGAAAGTGATTTTTATCCGGCAAGAACGGGTTCTTGTGCTCACGAAGGCGGCGCAGCACCACACGTACCACGTCCAGCAACGGTACCAAGACCGTGGAAAAGGCAATCACCAAATAAGGATTCGAACGCTCCGTAGAGGTACTATTCGATACGCATAAATGAATGATCAGGAAACTGATCACGTAGCCCAACGTCAAACTCCCAGCATCGCCCATGAAGAGCTTATGTCCGCAGTTGGCATTGCCAAAGACATTGTAGCACCAGAAAGGCATGAGGATTCCCAGCGTACAGATAGCGAGCAAGGCATAAACACATTGATCTTGAATGAAAAAGAACACGCTCAAGACCGATAAGGCGATACAGCACAAACCGGAGGCCAGACCATCGATCCCGTCAATCAGGTTGATAGCGTTTGTCACATAAACCACGGCGAAAACCGTGACTGGCACACCCAGCAAGGCCGGGACCGAATAGATCCCGAATAGGCCTCCCAGCGTATCGAGCCAATTGCCGGACAACACCAGCAGGAGGGCCGACACGACTTGTACGATGAACTTGTAGCGGTAACCCACCCCGACCAAGTCATCGCAGACACCCACCAGATAAAGAAGTGTCATGCCCACGAACAAGAAAAGATACTCATGGAGCATCTCGATCGAGAAGCTAGACAGATCCGAGGGCCACAGATAAAGGCGAAAGCCTATCACCAAGGCAAACGACATCAAGACCACGGGAAAAAACGACAGGCCACCCAAGCGGGGAACCGGGGTCGTGTGTACCTTTCGAGAATCCGGGACATCATACAGTCTTTTCTTGTGGGAGATCACCAAGATCCTCGGGATGATCACCATGCCCAAAGACACGGAGATCAGATATCCGGACAGTAATAACAATAATAGAATTTGCACCTCACTCATACGATCTCACTTAATGAAGGCAACCCCTTCACCTCGCCGGCATGCCACGCTTGGTAGTCCTCATGGGAGAGTTGGGATGCTGTTAATAATTTGTAATCTATGTCGTCTCTTCGCAAGATGTGCTTGCGGGCATACGAGCGGAGCGAACGAT
>ENA-OPMG01000694-OPMG01000694.1-human-gut-metagenome-genome-assembly--contig:-NODE-694-length-23851-cov-7.697386_pt1 | contig 23851 bp, 24 predicted proteins | sample MGYA00241522_ERZ501741 | MGnify/ENA primary metagenome ERZ501741 (study PRJEB25962, sample SAMEA2042616) | human gut metagenome | biome: human gut; feature: human-associated habitat; material: faeces...
TTGTTGCTCAGGAACTTATAAATAAAGTTAAATCAAAGTGTTGCGGAATTAAGGGTATTTTGATATTTACTATTCTTCCTAAGTTTAGTAAATTCATTTAATATTTCTTTTTGTGAATCAGAGACCATTTGAATTTTTCTTTTCAAATCTTCTATTTCCTTCTCATTTTGAGAATAACTGATATTAGTTGCCAGTAAAGCAACCAATAATAAAATTATTAACTTTTTCATATTTTAATCTTGAAATTTTGACCAAATAACAAATCCTATTATTGCTCCTACAGCCACACCGCCACCGCCGCCGATAGCTCCACCTATTGCACCGCCAATAATGGCTAAAATAATAGCTACAAAACATCCTGAGTTATTTTGTGATTTAGATGGCGATGAAGGTGTTTGAGAGACACGAGGTTGGGGAGGTGGTATCCTTTGGGTAGTTGAAGATATTGTTGAATAAGAAGAAGTTGAAACACCTAATTGGTCACACATATTCTTCAATATACGTCTGTTCTCCATATAACGACCTGTTTTAAAATCTGGATCCATATCAAACTTATCCATTAGCAGTGTAGCTTTCCATGCTTCACGTAAAGTTGATTTTACGGAATTAATTTTAGTATCTCTATCTAAGAGCAAAGAAACTGGAATTTGTCGTCCTTGAATTTCAATAGTTTCATCTTTTTGAACATCATTTACTTCTTCTATAACGTTATGAAGGGCATTACCGACGACTTGAGTAGATAATTTGATATATGTAGAGTTGGATATGCCTATTGTAGACTTCATTTTGTCTAAATGTGGCTTCGTAGAATTCAACAGGGTAATTGCATGACAAATTTTATCAGGCAACTGGCAATATTTACGTAATTCCTCTTGAATGCTCTTGTATTGCGCCATAACGGACAATGGAGGAAGTTCGTCTATAATTTTTTGAAGAATATTTACATTTTCTTTACAGCGTTGTTTTGCCATAGAACCAACAGCTATTGAGTAGGCATATTGTTGCAACTTCATAGCTTTTGTCGCGCAATCGTCTTCGTCAGAATCATTATAATAATCTATACCACACTGGAGAATTTCTGTCGCGAGTTTGTCGGCAATCGTTTGATAACGTATGTCAGAAACCGGCAAAGATTTTTTGATTTGGTTCAATGCGCTTTTAGTAGAAGCCATTAATTTTTCTCCTGCTTTGAATCTGGCTTGCGGATCTTTACCCTTTGAGGATTTTGCTAAATCTATGGCTTCTTTAATGGAATCAATTAATGGAACAATTGTTATTTCCGCTATATAGTTTTTCCATTCTGTATTGGTGAGTATATCCATGAACGACAGAAGGTTTGTACCTGATTTAGCCAATGAATCAATGAACATTTGCCAAAGCGGAGTTGATACGGGCATTTCCTCACCAATGACCTTTGCAATAAATTCTTCTGAAAAATTAGTGTATAGGTTCTCTGCATAACGAATTGCAGAGCTCCAATCATTATTAAGGGCAGAAAGTAGAAAGCGATTTTGAAGTGAAGATACATCATTTTTTTTTCTCCCAAATAGATTGGGCCATATTCATATTACCATTTATCAAATGGTTGAAGGCAATACCATCAAGTGGCGTTGCATTCATCCACCAGAATTGGGCAAATCTGATTTGGTCTGTTGGAAGTGTAAGTTCTGATTCTGCATTAGCAATAGTTTCAATCGTACGTTCTATACTTGGTAATATATAAGGTAAATCCAAGGGAAAAGACACTGATTTGCCCACTTTTAAGAAAGCATTCATTTTTCCCTTATTGGCGACACGCTCTTTGGTTGGCGAGTTTGAATATACTCCTAAGTAGCGGTAAGGATTTTTAGCAATAATATTCATGTGTCAGCTATTATGGGTCTTTAGTCAGCCGACTCCATTGCTGGCATGATTTGTTACTAAAAGTCTTTCGTACATATAAAAACGTGGAGCCAGTCTGTCACTCGTTCCACTATGTAAGGCCTTCGCATTGCCCAGTTAATCGAAACGAGCAACGTTGAAAGCCCCACGCTGATGTAAGTATATATATGACCAATCTTCTTTCCAACACAAAAAATGGAAAGATACTATTGGCCGTATACAATACACCCACTGGAGCGTTCCTCGTTGCTTTGTTTTTGATTAACTGTGGAGAGTTTGCGAAGTTCTACATAGTCAAAACCAAAGCGTCAGAAACGCTTTCAATATGTATGTTCTACCCCTAATCTCATTTTCAAAGAGATACTAATGTAGATAGATGGATACAAAAATACAATTTATGCATGATAATTCATTATAAATAGCCCGAAAATTACTTTCTCTTAAGAAAAACAAAGTATAGATAAAGGTTCCGTTCGCTTCTTATTAGTATGTAGTTTGTGTATTTAGCTATGAATATTTGTCATAAATGCAGTTATAAAAAACATAAAATATTTCCATTTTGGGGTAGTGAAAAGAAGGGGTAAAAAAACGTAAGTGCGTTTGATATAAAACGCAAGTGCATTTGAGTTGAAACGTAAGTGCGTTTTACTTCAAACGCACTTGTGTTTTACTTTAAACGCCAAAGCGTTTTAAAAGAAATGCCCTTGCGTTCTGAATCAAACACAAGGGCATTGTTTTATAAGTTTTTTAACTCCTTAAAATCAGTGTAATAAAGGAGTGCTTTTATCGCCTCACTTTTATTTGTTGATTTTACTCCATGTATCTTTCAATGATACGGTGCGGTTGAATACCAGGTGGTCAGGAGTAGAATCTTTGTCCACATTGAAGTAACCGATACGCTGGAACTGCAGATAGTCGAGCGGTTTGGCATCGGCCAGGAATTTTTCTACGTAGCATTCGTTCAGCACTTTCAATGAGTCCGGATTGATCATTTCCTGCATGGCTTCCAGCGGAGAGCATCCTTTGGCTTCACGGATAGCTGCCATTTCATCGCGCGGGTTTTCTACCTTCCACAAGCGGTCGTACAAACGTACTTCTGCTTTCAGGCAGTGGTTGCAGCTTACCCAGTGGAGTGTACCTTTCACCTTGCGGTTGGCTTCCGGCATACCGCTCTTGGTGTTCGGGTCGTATTCTGCATACACTTCCACCACATTTCCGTTTTCGTCTTTCTTGCAACCCGTACATTTTACGATGTAGGCGTTTTTCAGACGAACTTCCTGTCCCGGAGTCATACGGAAATATTTCTTCGGTGCATCTTCCATGAAGTCATCGCGTTCCATCCACAATTCACGGCTGAACTCAATGGTATGTGTACCGGCGCTCAAATCTTCCGGATTGTTGATGGCTTCCATTTCTTCCACTTGTCCTTCCGGATAGTTGGTCAGAATCAGTTTTACCGGATTCAGAACGGCAGATACACGCGTAGAACGTGCGTTCAGGTCTTCACGAACGGCACTTTCCAGCAAAGCAAAGTCGTTCAGTGCATCGTATGTAGTATATCCGATTTTGTCAATGAATTTGCGGATAGACTCAGGAGAGTATCCACGACGGCGGAAACCGCAGATGGTCGGCATACGTGGGTCGTCCCATCCGTCTACCAGTCCTTCTTTTACCAGTGTCAGCAGGTTACGCTTGCTCATCAGTGTGTAGCTCAGGTTCAGTTTGTTGAACTCATACTGATGCGGGCGGTTGTCGTCCAGGTCTTTTCCGTCTTTCACCCAGTCTACAAACAAATCGTAAAGTGGACGGTGTACCACGAATTCCAGTGTACACAATGAATGTGTTACTCCTTCGAAGAAGTCGCTTTGTCCGTGTGCAAAGTCATACATCGGGTAAGCCTTCCATTTGTCACCGGTACGGTGGTGAGGAGTTTTTACCACACGGTAGATAATCGGGTCGCGGAAGTGCATGTTCGGGTTGGTCATGTCAATCTTGGCACGCAGTACCATCTTGCCTTCTTCAATTTCTCCGGCATTCATTTTCTGGAACAGTTCCAGGCTTTCCTCAATCGGGCGGTTACGATAAGGACTTTCCGTTCCCGGCTGGGTAGGAGTACCTTTCTGGGCTGCAATTTCTTCCGAGGTCTGTTCGTCTACATACGCCTTTCCTTCTTTGATAAGACGGATAGCGAAGTCCCAGAGTTGCTGAAAATAGTCGGAAGCATAATATTCATTTCCCCACTGGAAGCCCAGCCACTGGATGTCTTCCTTAATGGCTTCTACATATTCTACGTCTTCTTTCGTCGGGTTTGTATCATCGAAGCGCAGGTTACAGGTTCCTCCGTATCGCTGTGCGATTCCGAAGTCCAGACAAATGGCTTTTGCATGTCCGATGTGCAAGTATCCGTTAGGCTCTGGCGGGAAACGGGTTTGAATTCTTCCACCGTTTTTGCCTTCCTGCAAGTCTTTCTCTACAATTTGCTCAATGAAATTCAGGCTTTTCTTTTCTGAATTTTCGGTTGTATTTATTTCTGTCATACGGAAACTTTTTGTTTTTTCTTTTAACTCTGCAAAAATAGTAAAAATAATCTCCTTATAGATAATTGGAAAGAATATTTCTTCGGAGCTACATCCTTTTACTTAAATTTGCTTATCTTTGTAGAGCGCGAAGATGCATCTTGTTAATAATGCCAAAGGAAAGAAAATGAAAAAAAACGCAGAATGTGTTTTATGACATGTTTTTTTATTTGGTTACCTGAAAAAAAGGCCGCATCTTTGTGCCGTTATCCTGAAAACAATCTTTTTACCTTAAGAAAAAAAACTAATACCTATTGAAAACTTAAAAAGGCCCTTTGTGAAAAGCGCCTTTTTTTTGCCCTTACATTTGCATTTCAGTTGTGTTTCATCGTGTGATTTTTGTGTGTCGCCGCAGGTTTTCTTTGCGTGTATTCAGAAACTTTCCGTATCTTTGGAGGATATTAATTAAGGTAGAACTATGGCACAACCATTGGCTGAAAGAATGCGTCCGAAGACGCTGGATGAATATATTGGCCAGAAACATCTGGTGGGAGAAGGAGCCGTGTTGCGCAGGATGATTGAAGCGGGGCGGATTTCTTCGTTTATTTTGTGGGGACCGCCGGGAGTCGGAAAGACCACCCTGGCGCAGATTGTAGCGAACCGGCTGGAAGTTCCTTTTTATACGCTGAGTGCGGTTACTTCGGGAGTGAAGGAAGTGCGTGAGGTAATAGAAAAGGCGAAGGCCAACCGTTTCTTTTCTCAGCAAAGTCCGATATTGTTTATTGATGAAATTCACCGTTTCAGTAAGTCACAGCAGGACTCATTGTTAGGTGCGGTAGAAACGGGGGTGGTGACGCTGATAGGTGCCACTACCGAGAATCCGTCGTTCGAGGTAATCCGGCCGTTGCTTTCCCGGTGTCAGTTGTATGTACTTAAGTCTTTGGAAAAGGAGGATTTGCTTGAACTGCTTCATCTGGCCTTGACTAAAGACCCGATACTGAAAGAACGGCAGGTGGAGTTGAAGGAAACGGATGCCATGTTGCGCTATTCCGGAGGAGATGCGCGTAAATTGTTGAACATTCTGGAACTTGTGATAGAGGCAGATACTGCCAATCCGGTGGTTATTACCGATGAAAAAGTGGTGTCAAGCTTGCAGCAGAATCCTTTGGCCTATGATAAGGAAGGTGAGATGCATTATGATATTGTTTCCGCTTTCATCAAGTCCATTCGTGGCAGTGACCCCGATGGAGCCTTGTACTGGCTGGCCCGTATGGTAGAAGGAGGAGAAGATCCGGCATTTATAGCCCGTCGTCTGGTAATTTCTGCTTCAGAAGATATTGGTCTGGCCAATCCGAATGCACTGCTGCTGGCCAATGCGGCCTTTGAGGCGGTGATGAAAATTGGCTGGCCGGAAGGGCGTATTCCATTGGCTGAGGCTACGGTGTATCTGGCTACCAGTCCGAAAAGCAATTCGGCTTATGAAGGAATCAATTCGGCATTGGAGCTGGTGCGGCAGACGGGAAATCTTCCGGTTCCGCTGCATTTGCGCAATGCACCTACCAAGCTCATGAAGCAGTTGGGATATGGAAAGGACTATAAATATGCGCATGCGTATAAGGGAAATTTTGTCAAGCAGGATTTCCTTCCGGAAGAGATTCGTACACAGCGTATCTGGCATGCACAGGATAATCCTTCTGAACAGAAACTGAAAGAGCGGATGGTGAGCCTGTGGGGTGATCGTTTTAAAGAATAATATGAATATATAGTTTTAAGAAGAAAGATATGAAGATTGTAATATTAGACGGATATACATTGAATCCGGGTGACTTGTCATGGGAACCTTTGAAAGAGTTGGGTGAAGTGACCGTGTATGAACGTACGGCTCCGAAAGATGTTTGCAAAAGAGCGGAGGGAGCCGAAGTGGTATTTACGAATAAAGTAGTGCTGGATGAGGCTGTGCTTGAAAAGCTTCCTTCACTGAAATATATAGGTGTGCTGGCTACAGGATATAATGTAGTGGATGTGGCCGCTGCGGCCCGAAAGGGGATTGTGGTGACGAACATTCCGGCTTACAGCACCAGCTCGGTGGCACAGATGGCGTTTGCACACATTCTGAATATTGTGCAGCGTGTGGGATACTATGCCCAGGAAGTAAGTAACGGGAAATGGAGTCGTCAAGCTGATTTTTCTTTCTGGGATGCTCCGTTGCATGAACTTGAGGGGAAAAAGATGGGTATTATCGGTTTTGGAAATACGGGACGGGCTACGGCACGTATTGCAGTCGGTTTTGGTCTGGATGTGTATGCTTATACCAGCAAGTCGGCCATGGAACTTCCGGCTGATGTGCATAAGTGCCCTTCAATGGATGAATTGTTCCGCAAGTGTGACATCGTGAGTTTGCATTGTCCGTTGACGGAAACAACCCGTGAACTGGTGGATGCCCGTAAACTGGAGTTGATGAAGCCGTCTGCTATTTTGATTAATACCGGTCGGGGAGGCTTGGTAAACGAGCAGGATTTGGCGGATGCACTGAACAGTGGCAAAATTGCTGCTGCGGGTTTGGATGTGCTTTCTTCTGAACCACCTCGTGCAGATAATCCGTTACTGAAAGCACGCAACTGTTTTATCACGCCACATCAGGCGTGGGCTACGAAAGAAGCGCGTGTTCGACTGATGCAGTTGGCCGTAAATAACCTGAAGGCTTTTCTGGAAGGTAAACCGGTAAATGTAGTCAACAACTAAAAGGAAAGGAAATCATGACGAAAGAAGAACGTATACAGAAAGCTGTTGCGCTGTTCAAGGAAGGATATAATTGCTCACAGTCAGTCGTTGGAGCTTATGCCGATATGTATGGCTTTACCTTTGAGCAGGCATTGCACATGGCTGCTTCGTTTGGAGGAGGTATCGGGCGCATGCGTGAAACGTGTGGTGCGGCTTGCGGTATGTTTCTGCTGGCGGGTTTGGAACGCTGTGCAGTGGAAGGGGCAGACAGGGAAGGAAAGGCTGCCAATTATAAATTGGTACAGGAACTGGCTGAAAAGTTTAAGGAAGAATGTGGAACCATCCATTGCTGCGAACTGTTGGGCTTGTCAAAGAAAGAACCTATTGTGGCTACACCCGATGCCCGGACTGCACAGTATTATGCCAAGCGTCCGTGCGCACGAATGGTGGAAACGGCAGCAAGAATTTGGGGCGATTTCTTGGAAAATGAAGGAAAATTGTAATAAGAAGCTGTTTTTTAGGTTGTAAAATGAAAGTTTTCTCTTTTTTCTTCACGCCTTTTCTTGTTTTTTGTTAATTTTGCCGCAGTTTAATGCACGTCAAGTTTAGATGTATAATTATAAAAGCAAAAAGACTATGTTAAAAGAAAAAGCAGGTGTCATTGCCGGACAAATCTGGGAGGCACTGAATGAAACAGAAGGCAAAACTCAGAAACAGCTTAAGAAAGAAGCTAAATTGAAAGCAGACAAGGACTTGTTCCTGGGTTTAGGTTGGTTGTTGAGAGAAGACAAAATTGAAACAAGTGAAGTGGATGGAGAATTATTCGTGAAACTGAAATAATTCTTAAAGAAAAATAGAAAAGTGCGCTGGTTGGAAGTTTTTCCGGTCAGCGCACTTTCTTTTTGTGGTGTTCAGGAGTGATAGCATCCTTTGGCTGTATCTTCGCATTGCGAACCTGGGGTTTCAAATTCGATGGTAGAATGGGTAATTCCGTGTTGGGATAACAGCTGTTTAAGTGCATGTTTGGTACATTCAATCTCGTTCAGACTGGTAATTACCACATGAAGGGTAGCGGCATTTTCAGTCGTACTGACAGCCCATACGTGCAGGTGATGCCAACTTTCCACTCCCGGTGTCTGACTGATTTCCTGCTCCAGTTTGTCGAGGTGGATGTGCTCAGGCACGGCATCCAGTGTAAGGTAGAGACTCTCTTTCAAAAGTTTCCAGGTAGAAATCAGGATAATGAGGGCTATACCCATTCCGATGAACGCATCGAGTGCGTAATAATGGGTCAGGCTGATAAGGATGCCCGAGATAACTACTCCGACGGATACCAGTGTATCCATGGCCATGTGCAGAAAAGCTCCTTTGATGTTTAAGTCGTTTTTTCGTCGGCTCATCAGTAGCAGGGCTGTAGCTCCGTTCACTAATATACCCGCTCCGGCAGTCCATGAGATGGCTTCACCGGAAACGGTGCCGGGGCTATATAATTTATAGATACTTTCAATCAGGATCCCTCCTACAGCAATGAGGAGTATGACGGCATTGGTCAGCGAGACAAGTATGGTACTTTTTTTATAGCCGTAGGTGAAATGGCGATTTCCTTTTCGTGCCGCCATCCGGATGGCAAAGAGTGAAAGCAGTAAGCTGAATATATCACTCAGGTTATGTCCGGCGTCAGAGAGCAGGCCTAAGGAGTGATAGGAAAAACCGATGGCCGCTTCGGCTATTACGAACAACAGGTTCAGGATGATGCATACGATGAGTGTGGTACTGACCGATTCGATGGCATGATGGCTGTGCGCGTGTGAATGAGAGTGTGAATGTGACATAGTTGTAGCTGTTTTATTACGAGGCGAATTTACCTCCTTTTTTGATTTCTTGTATCAGTTATGTAACAATAACAACCGGGTTGCATAAATAGATGGGGATAATAGCGGTGTAGAGTGGGGATTCCATGAAAATATGTATCTTTGTGCAGATTAATAAAGTATAGGACATGAAAAAAATGTTGTGCCCGCAATGCAAAATTGCAGCGATGTATGTGAAAAATGAAGCAGGAGAGCGTCGGTTGGTATATGTGACTTCTGAAGGAGAAGTCGTACCGAAAAAAGAAGATGAATCGCTTGAAGGGTTTGATTTGAACGAGGTCTTTTGCCTGGGGTGTTCCTGGCATGGAAATCCCAAACGATTAGTAAAGTATTAATTTCATTGTTGTTTTAGTAGTCAATTTAGCTGGAATCTGAGGATTTGGCTATTTATCATGAGGATTAGGCTACTTTATTTTGATAAGAAAAAGAATCGAAATAAGAAAATATACTTATCTTTGTCTATATTTTATGCTTTTTAAAGAATAAGGATAATTATGGAGAAAGTTATTATTAACTCGTACGAAGAGTTCGAAAAATTGGTAGGCCAGCAGATTGGAGTATCAGAATGGCTTGAAATTCCGCAGGAACGCATCAACCAGTTCGCAGATGCTACATTGGATCACCAGTGGATTCATGTGGATGCAGAGCGTGCCAAAGCGGAAAGTCCTTACAAGAGTACAATTGTACACGGGTATCTTACCTTGTCTTTGTTGCCTTATCTATGGAATCAGATTATCGAGGTGAACAACTTGAAGATGATGGTGAATTATGGAATGGACAAGATGAAGTTCGGCCAGGCTGTATTGTCAGGTCAGAGTGTACGTCTGGTGGCTGATTTGCACTCATTGGTAAATCTGCGTGGAGTGGCAAAGGCAGAAATCAAATTCTCCATTGAAATTAAAGACCAGAAGAAGAAAGCGTTGGAAGGTATTGCTACTTTCTTGTATTATTTCAACTAATACGCAGCAAAGAATCTGTTCGGAAGTGGACGCAGCAGGAAATGGTTTGCTGCGTACATGCTTCCGGGATTATTCAGAATTTTAAAGAGGTATAGAATCCGCAATAACCGTCACCGGCTACGGGACTGATGGCTAAATCATGTTTCTTGGCAAACGGGCGGGTAAAAAGATAGGAGCTTCCTACTCCGATGGCCGCACCGGCCGCTACATCCCACCAGTCATGTTTTTTTCCGTATACACGGCTCCAGCCTACATAAGTGGAGACTACATAGGCAGGAAGTCCCCATTTCCATCCGTAACGTCGCTGGATGAAAGAGGCAGCTGTAAAAGATACAGAGGTATGCATGGACGGAAATGAATGATTGTCGCTGTGGTCGGGACGTTCTTTTTTAACCGCATATTTCAATGCGTATGTAACTCCTAATGTAGTAATTCCAGCCAACGCACCCTGTTTCAGTCCTTGCCAGTCTTTTTCAATAAGTATGGCTGTCAGTCCGGCTACGGGAAGCAGTACGGCACCTACATCGCCGGAAGTACGCACGGCTTTTCGGGGCTGGCTGATTTCAAGTTGTTGTGCCTGTAAAGACACGCTGAGGCAGAGTGCTGCCAAAAAAATCATGATAGGTTTCATGACAAGGTAAGAATTTTAGGAATGAATATTATTAATCCGACAATGGCTGCGCTGATAGCCAGAATCAATACGGCACCAGCTGCCAGATCCTTTGTACGCTTGATAGCTTCGTTATATTCTGGCGAAACTAAATCGGCCAGTGCTTCAATGGAAGAATTGACTGCTTCTGCAGCCAGTACGGAACCAATGGCAAACACAATGGCTATCCATTCTGTGGAAGAAAGTCCTATTAGCCATCCTGCCAGGGTTACACATACTGCGGCGAAACAATGAATCCAGGCGTTGTGTTCGCGTGTAATCAGCAGACGGATACCATTTCCAGCGAACTTAAAGCTCCGTAAACGCTTCCGTAAGGTAAATCCTTCGTTCTTCATGCGGTAAATTCAAATTTCAACGGTCACTTCCACGGGGCAATGGTCCGAGCCGAATATTTCCGTGTGAATCTTCGCTTCTTTCAGCTTATCAGCAAGGCTGGCTGAGGCCAAAAAGTAGTCAATACGCCACCCTGCATTCTTCTCACGTGCCTTGAAACGGTAAGACCACCAGGAATAGATGTTGGTTTGTTCGGGATAGAAGTAGCGGAAGGTATCGATGAATCCGGCATCTAATAGTAATTGAAACTTTTCGCGCTCCTGGTCGGTAAAGCCCGCATTCATCCGGTTGGTTTTCGGATTCTTCAGGTCAATTTCCTTGTGAGCTACATTCAGGTCACCGCATACCAGTACAGGTTTGCTTTGGTCTAACTTCTGCAAATAAGCGCGGAAGTCATCATCCCAGGTCATGCGGTAGTCCAGACGTTTTAGGCCATCCTGTGAATTCGGTGTGTAGACCGTTACCAGAAAGAACTTTTCCATCTCCAGTGTAATGACACGTCCTTCATGGTCGTGCTCGTCAATTCCCAGACCGTAAGTTACGTGTAGGGGCTGGTGCTTGGTAAAGATGGCAGTACCGGAATATCCTTTCTTCTCGGCATAATTCCAGTAGGAAGTATAGCCTTCAAAAGAGAGGTCAAGCTGTCCTTCCTGCATCTTCGTCTCTTGCAGGCAGAAAAAATCAGCATCAAGTTGGGTAAATATGTCTCGGAAACCTTTGTCGCAGCAGGCACGTAGCCCGTTTACGTTCCAGGATATAAGTTTAATCATACAAATTATTTTTTCAAATCAAATAAATAAGTCAGACGTCCGCCAATGTAGGAGTGGGCAGAACGTGAGAAATAATCTTTTTTACTGTTGTTGTAGAAATCGCTCAGACCGAAATAGTAACGGGCTTCCAGCAGGAAATGACCAATACCTGTACGTATTTCCACACCTCCTCCTCCTACGATTCCGTAGTCAAATTTCCGGTCGGCAAACTTTCCGTATTGTTTATCAGTTCCTTGCGGACGGTTGGTGGTATCCCAGGTCGACGGGTCGCTGTAAAATTCTTTTTCGCCTAACAGGAAGCCTACCTGTGGACCCAAGTTGATAATGAATCGGGCACCATTTCCTTTGTCTTTTCCGAAAGCCAGATGGGCTAATAAAGGGATTTCTATGTAATTCATGGCACGGTGGTAGGTATTGTTACTTCCGTCTTCAATGACTTCCTTCCATCCTCGCTGGGAAAAGTTGATTTCTCCCTGTATACCACAAATCATTTTGAAGTATTTCTCAGAAATATAACGGACTGTAAGACCAAATTCCGGTGCAATGAAGTTCGTCTGCTTGATGCTGGGGGTAAAGCTGACAGAGTTTAAGTTTACTCCTCCATTGATTCCCACGGACAGATTATGCCGTTCGTCCTGCAATTGGGCAAACAACGACAAGGGCAGCATGCAAAGCAGGCAGCATATAAAAATCAGTTGTCGGTATCTTTTCATTTTATTCAAAATCAAGTTTGATCAATTCGTAATTCTTGGTCAGATGAACAAAAAATACTTTCCGGTTGATAAAGCCACCCCAGTTGTTGACTCTCTCAAATTTGAATCCCGTCTGAATAGGGGTAACCGAAACTTTATCCAGATTTTCTTCGAATTTATTGCCTTGTTGTGACAAGCCCTTCAGGAAGAAATATCCCGTATCAAATCCCAGCATACCGTATTTGGGGAAAGTGTTCGCCATGTCTTTGCTATACCAGCGGCGGTAACTTTGGGTGAACCGGACAGCTTCCGGGAACAGGTTGTTGGTATAGAACGATGAATAGAAATACGTATCCAGTTCATAGAAGCTGGCCAGATGTTCCTGTGTGTAAGTCTGCCATTCCGGATAACCGAACAGGTGCATGTCGAAATGCGGATGTGAACGTAATACATTAGTCAGCTGAGGAAGTATCCGGGTCAGTGCCGAACTACGTCCGGAAGTCGGAATAAAAATATTTTCCCTCAGCGTATCCATGGCTGCAATGATTCTTTCCGGAGCGATTTCGCTGCTTAGCTGAATCTGTTTGAAGTCTACACGGTTGTCTTTCAACTCGCTTTTCAGGCCATTGATGAATTCATTTTTTTCCTTGTCTCCATTAGCCGGATCGACAAATATGATGCGGGCCTTACTGAATTTACGGAGAAAATGGTCATACGCTTCTGAGTAAAAATAAGATTGCGGTGTGTTAATCTGATAGACCATCGGATTATTGAACACCTGGTCTACTTTCGGAGCAAAAGGAACGACCAGTCGTATTTTGTTACGTTCTGCAAAATTTGCCAGCGGTTCGATGTTTGAAGTATGGACAGGTCCGAAGATGATGTCCATATTCTTTATTTCCGGTTTGCTGAGAATGCTTGAAATAACATTGGTGCTGCCTTTCGTGTCGTAGGTATATAAATCAACCGAAACACCCTGACGTTTCAAACTGTCTACGGCAATCAGGAAGCCTTCGTAATATTCCACCATGCGGGTCTGTTCTTCAGGTTTGATACTTCCGGAAGCGGTAAACGGAAGCATCACGGCTGCCTGAATGGTCCGCAGAGATTTAGAAGCTGTTTTGCTTTGCTTGAACAGTTCTTCATTGGATGGTGTTTGAACCATTGTGGGAGTAGGCGTTGCTGCAGGCTGGCTGCTCTTAGGGTAAGGAATAAAGATGAACATACCTTTTTTCAGCTTCCCGTTTTTCAATTCCGGATTTAGCGCCAGCAAATCTTCTTGTGTGATGCCATATTCCTGACAGATGCTGAAGATGGTTTCCTTTCGTTCCACCTTATGCATTTCTTTCCATCCTTTCTGGGTAGTAGAAGGAGTGGAAGATTGAGCTGGAGCGAGGGGAGTGACCGGAGCCGTCACACTTTCCGTAGGGATTGAGATTACCTGTCCCACGCGGAAATTGCTGGCACTCAGACCAGGGTTGGCATCGCAGATAGCCTGTGCGCTGATATTGTATTTCACCGTCAGCTGGTAAAGCGTTTCTCCAGCCTGTATGGTATGGAATTTTCCGTTCTTGCTGGAAGAAGAGGAATTTGCCTGGGGAATTTTCAATGCTTCTCCTACCCGGATTTGCTTGTCGCTTCCCGGATTCAAACGTACAATGTCGTCAATGGACACATGGTACATGTTTGCAATGGAGTAAAGACTCTGTCCTCTGCTTACTGTATGTAGAAAATAATTGTTTCCGTTCTGTGCGAAGGTAGTTATTCCGGCGTTTCCTAAAGTCAAAGCCAGCGAAAGGCAAACTATCTGAAAGAATCTCATGGTTATTATGGATTTGTTGAGTGGCAAAAGTACAAAAAAAATTGCATTGTCGAATGAAAATGGAGAAGTAAATATCTCTATCTTTGATTCTCGAAGATAGGATGCGGCTCGGCATAGCCAAATCTGAAAACTTTGTTTTCCGTTTGTCTCTGTTCTCACCTTTCACTATCTTTGCAAAGATATCATTGAAGGATAATGTATGACTGAAGGAACAGAAACGATTTGTGTACAAGGAGCTCGGGTACACAACCTGAAAAATATAGATGTGGAAATCCCTCGTGACAGCTTGACGGTGATTACCGGGTTGAGCGGAAGCGGAAAGTCTTCTCTGGCATTTGATACGCTGTTTGTGGAAGGACAGCGCCGTTATATTGAGACTTTCTCTGCCTATGCCCGTAACTTTTTGGGAGGGATGGAACGGCCGGATGTGGACAAGATTACAGGATTGAGTCCGGTGATTTCCATCGAACAGAAGACGACGAACAAGAATCCGCGTTCTACCGTGGGGACAACCACCGAGATTTATGATTATCTGCGACTGCTGTTTGCCCGTGCGGGTACGGCTTATTCCTATCTTTCGGGTGAGAAGATGGTGAAATATACCGAAGAACAGATTCTGGATTTGATACACCGTGACTATAAAGGAAAACGCATTTATATCCTGGCACCTCTGGTGCGTACGCGTAAGGGACATTACAAGGAATTGTTCGAGCAGGTACGTAAGAAGGGCTATCTCTATGTACGTGTAGATGGAGAAGTGAAGGAAATTGTACACGGCATGAAGCTGGACCGTTACAAGAATCACGACATAGAGGTGGTGATTGACAAGATGGTGGTTACGGAAAAGGAAGAAAGCCGGTTGAAGCAGAGCGTGGCTACAGCCATGCAGCAGGGAGACGGATTGTTGATGATACTGGATGCGCAGACGGAAAGTGTGCGTCATTACAGCAAACGCTTGATGTGTCCGGTGACGGGGCTTTCTTACAAGGAGCCGGCACCGCATAACTTTTCGTTCAATTCTCCGCAGGGGGCTTGCCCGCGTTGCAAGGGACTGGGATATGTCAACTTGATTGATGTGGACAAGGTGATTCCGGACCGTTCGCTTTCGGTGTATGAAGGAGCTGTGGCTCCGTTAGGGAAATACAAGAACGTGATGATATTCTGGCAGTTGGAAGCGTTGCTTGAACGTTATGAAGCTACGTTGAAGACACCGGTGAGTGAGTTGCCGGAAGATGCCATCAATGAGATTCTGTATGGATGCGATGAACGCCTAAAGATTAAGAGTACACTGATTCATGCCACTTCCGATTACTTTATTTTATACGAGGGCATCGTGAAATACATTCAGATGATGCAGGAAAAGGAAGCTTCTGCTACTGCGCAGAAATGGGCAGAACAGTTTGCCAAGACGGATGTGTGTCCCGATTGTAAAGGGGCACGTCTGAATAAGGAAGCCTTGCATTTCCGCATTCACGATAAGAATATCTATGAATTGGCCACGATGGACATCAGTGAGTTGTATGACTGGGTGTGCCATGTGGAAGACTTTCTGGAAGACAAGCAACGCCTGATAGCGACGGAAATCCTGAAAGAAATACGTACCCGATTGAAATTCCTGCTGGATGTGGGACTGGACTATCTGTCGTTGAACCGTTCATCAGTCACACTTTCGGGAGGGGAAAGTCAGCGTATCCGTCTGGCTACGCAGATTGGTTCTCAGCTGGTGAATGTGTTGTATATTCTGGATGAACCCAGTATCGGACTACATCAGCGTGACAATATCCGGTTGATTAACTCCTTGAAAGAACTGCGTGATTTGGGAAATACCGTTATCGTAGTGGAACATGACAAGGACATGATGCTGGCTGCGGATTACGTGGTGGATATGGGACCGAAAGCCGGTCGCTTGGGTGGTGAAGTCGTTTTCTCCGGTACACCGGAAGAAATGATGAAGACCAACACCCTGACATCGCAGTACCTGAATGGAAAAATGAGTATCGAGGTTCCGGCAGAACGAAGAAAAGGCAACGGGCATTCCCTCGTGTTGAAAGGGGCACGTGGAAACAACCTGAAAGGTGATGATGTGGAGTTTCCATTGGGAAAACTTATCTGTGTGACCGGAGTATCCGGCAGCGGAAAGTCGACTTTGATAAATGATACCCTGCAACCTATTCTTTCCCAGCACTTCTACCGTTCGCTGCAAGATCCTTTGCCGTATGACAGCATTGAAGGGCTGGAATACATTGACAAGGTGGTGAACGTAGACCAGTCGCCGTTAGGTAGAACCCCGCGTTCGAATCCGGCCACCTATACCGGAGTCTTTTCCGACATTCGTAACTTGTTTGTCGGTCTTCCGGAAGCCAAGATTCGCGGCTATAAGGCAGGTCGTTTCTCTTTCAACGTGTCAGGCGGTCGCTGTGAGGCGTGTGGAGGAAACGGTTACAAGACCATTGAAATGAACTTCCTTCCCGATGTGCTGGTGCCGTGTGAGGTGTGTCACGGAAAGCGTTATAACCGTGAAACGTTGGAAGTGCGCTATAAAGGTAAATCCATTGCCGATGTGCTGGACATGACCATCAACCGGGCAGTGGAATTCTTTGAAAACGTGCCGCAGATACTGAACAAAATCAAGGTGCTGCAGGAGGTGGGATTAGGATACATCAAGTTGGGACAGCCTTCTACTACTTTGTCGGGAGGAGAGAGCCAGCGTGTGAAACTGGCTACTGAACTGGCTAAAAGGGATACCGGAAAGACTATCTATATTTTGGATGAACCGACCACCGGACTGCATTTTGAAGACATTCGAGTACTGATGAATGTGCTGAACCGTCTGGTAGAAAAAGGAAATACCGTCATTGTCATAGAGCACAACCTGGATGTCATTAAGATGGCAGACTATATTATCGATATGGGACCGGAAGGCGGAAAGGCCGGAGGACAGTTGCTGGTGTGCGGTACACCGGAAGAAGTGGCCCAGTCGGGTAAAGGATATACATCCGGATTTTTAAAAGAAGAACTGAAAGGAGTAACAAAATAATGGCAAAAGACAAGATTGCAAAAACCAATGCGGCCCGTTTGCTGGACCGGGATAAGGTGAAATATGAACTGGTTCCTTACGAGGTAGATGAAAATGATTTAAGTTGCGTACACGTAGCCGCTACTTTAGGAGAGAACATCGAACAGGTATTCAAGACGTTAGTGCTTCAAGGAGATAAGTCGGGTTACTTTGTCTGTGTGATTCCCGGTGAGCACGAAATCGACCTGAAGCTGGCAGCCAAGATTTCAGGCAACAAGAAATGCGACTTGATACCGATGAAAGAGTTGCTTCCGCTGACGGGATACATTCGTGGAGGATGCTCTCCGATAGGGATGAAGAAGCATTTTCCTACATATATTCATCACACATGCAATGACTTCCCTTACATTTACGTAAGTGCAGGAGTGAGGGGCTTGCAGGTGAAACTGGCTCCAGCTGATTTAATCAAGGTGAGTCAGGCTGAGGTTTGTACTTTATTTTAATTTGATAGAAAAAGAATTTATAATTTATGGGATACGGAAAATGGATTGGGGGAATCATGGGATTTATGACCATGGGACCTCTTGGAGCCTTGGCAGGATTTGCCATCGGTTCTTTGTTTGATAAAAGCGTGACAGCACAGGAGGAAATGGACGGTGGCTATGGAAGCACGGCACAAGAAGATGTGTACACAGGCCAGCGTAACAGTTTTTTATTTTCTATGCTGGTCATGGCTTCGTATATCATTCGTGCCGACGGACGCATCATGCACAGCGAAATGGAGTTTGTGCGTCAGTTCTTGCGCGTGAATTTCGGAGAGGCTTCTGTCAGTGAAGGAGAGCGTATTTTGCTGAATCTGTTTGAACAGCGTAAGCGCATGGAGCAGAATGACCCTTCTGCCTTTCGTCGTACCATTCGGGAGTGTGGGGCACAGATTGCTGCCAATCTGACGTATGAACAGCGTCTGCAGTTGCTCGATTTTCTGGTGAAGATAGCACAGAGTGACGGAAATGTTTGCGCGGCAGAAGTAGATGCCTTAAAGGAAGTGGCTCAGTCTATGCAGTTGTCCATGCAGGAAGTTGATTCCATGTTGAACCTGAGAGGCGATTCGCTGGAAGATGCCTACAAGGTGCTGGAAATCGAACCTACAGCTTCTGATGAGGAAGTCCGTAAGGCGTATCGTAACCTGGTACTGAAACATCATCCTGACCGTGTGGCTACATTAGGTGAAGACATCCGGAAAGCTGCCGAAGAAAAGCTGCAACGTATCAATGATGCCAAGGAGCGTATTTTCAAGGCAAGAGGAATGAAATAAATAGCATAAAGGCCTGCTTCGTTTTTTACGGTGCAGGCCTTTATTGTGTCTATTTTACTGCTTTGATACACAGTATTATATATTCTGCGAGTACTTCCTAAGAAGTATTGCAGTACTTCCTTGGCAGTACTCCAGTACTTTCGGGGAAGTACTGAAGTACTCCTTAGAAAGTACTGGCTAATCGAACCAGTTGAATCCGTCTTCCTTCAGGTCAAAGTCCAGATTTTCTGTGACTCCTGCCTGTTTCAGGGCCTTGCGAATGATTTCTTGTTCTTGGAGATTCAGTTTCCTGTCTCCTCTTCTTCTTTCAAAGTAAGGATTCCGTCCGAAGCGTGCAATCAGAAAATTCATAAACATCTGGTATTGTTCGGGATACATTCGCTTTTTCATTTGTGTGAAGCCGCGCATGTAGGTTACGGGAGCGGCATCACGGTAATACGGGCATGAATGGTCTTTAGTGCATCGGGTAGGATTGACTAAATGTAGAAAAGCTTCTCGTTCCAGTAATACCGGATAAGCCAGTTGACGAAGACAGGTGGAACCGCAAGTGCAATCTGTATGTACGCATACGGAAAAATTGGCCGGATCCTCTCTGTAAAGATTCTTTTTCATAAACGTGTTTTTTTATGTTTGATTGATTAAATGTCATTTTTGAGTGTTTTCGACTTCCCGAACCATTTGTCAATGAGCAGTGCCAATGCGCCTCACCAGTTACATTGCAAGCAGTGCCGAAACTGTCCATGGCAATGTAGAGGGCAATCATCAGTGCCTGTGCATTCTCATCGAATCCCAGCATGGACGACAGAATACCGAGCGAAGCCATGATGGCACCTCCCGGAACACCTGGCGCAGCTACCATTGTCACTCCTAACATAAAGATGAATCCGGCGAACATCTGGAAGTCGTAGGGAATGTCCTGCATCATCATTAAGGCCAGGGCGCAGGCCACAATCTTCATGGTACTTCCGGACAGATGGATGGTGGCACACAGAGGGATGACAAATCCGGCGATACCTTCATTCACTCCGTTTTGTATAGTCTGTTTCAGGGTGACGGGAATCGTAGCGGCCGATGACTGTGTACCTAATGCCGTAAAGTAGGCCGGCATCATTCTTCCTAACAGGCGGAACGGATTCTTACCCACGAACATTCCGGCGATGCAGTATTGGAATATCAGCAGGAAAATATGCAGAAGGAAGATGATTCCGATAATCTTGACAAAGACAGCCAGCACGTGGAATACCTGTCCGGAGTGAGTCATGTTGAAGAAGATTCCGAAGATGTAAATCGGAAGCAAGGGAAGTATGACAGCCTGTATGGTCTTGACAATGATTTCCTTGAAGTCGTTGCACGCATTTTTCAAGTAATTTGTATCCAGGTGTGCCAATCCCAGTCCGACAGTAAATGCCATGACGAGGGCGGTCATTACGTTGAGAGGTTCCGGAATAGCTACCGTAAAGAAAGGGGTAACACCTTTGGCCTCACTGATTTCGGATAAAGGAATATTTCGGGTAATAAGGTCAGGAAAGAAGGTTTCTCCTACACCGAATGAAAGAAAACCGGAGAACAGTGTGGCCCCGTAAGCCAGAAGTACAGTGGCTACCAGCATCTTCCCGGCACCTTTTCCAATATCGGCAATGGCGGGAGTAACCAGTCCGACGATAATAAGCGGAATGATAAAATTCAGAAACTGGCTGAACAATGCGTTAAATGTCACGAACACGCGTACGGGAAGTTCCGGTGAAACCGTTCCGGCAGCAATACCCAGTGCGATGGCAATCAGAATTTGTGGCAGGAGGCCTAGTTTAATCTTTTTCATATCGTTGACCTTTTGGAGCAAAGATAGTATAATAATCCTGAATAAATGATACACTCTTCCTGGAGAAATGATTACTTTTGTACCCGTGAAAAAATAATTTAACGAAATTATGGAATCGACTCAAAAGAAGATTAACAAAGTAGAGCTTCGAAACTTGCAGATTGAAGACTACGCACAGCTTGCCCAGTCGTTTACCCGCGTATATGCAGATAAAGATGTGTTCTGGACACACGAACAAATTGAGAAACTAATCAGTATTTTTCCCGAAGGACAGATTGTAACGGTTGTAGATGATAAGATAGTGGGGTGTGCACTTTCCATTATCGTAGATTATGATATGGTGAAAGGTGATCATACCTATGCCAAGGTGACCGGAAATGAGACTTTCAATACGCATAATCCGAAAGGTAATATTTTGTATGGTATTGAGGTGTTTATTCATCCGGAATATCGTGGATTACGTTTGGCACGTCGTATGTATGAGTATCGCAAGGAATTGTGTGAAAAGTTGAACCTGAAAGCCATCATGTTTGGTGGCCGAATCCCCAACTATTACAAATATGCAGACCAGATGCGCCCGAAGGAGTATATAGAGAAAGTCCGTTCGCGTGAAATTTATGACCCGGTACTGACTTTCCAGCTCTCTAATGACTTTCATGTTCGCAGAGTGATGCGTAATTACCTTCCGAACGACGAGGAGTCAAAGCATTGTGCAACCTTGCTTCAATGGGATAATATTTATTATCAGCCGCCTACAGACTCGTTTGTGGATAAAAAGACGACGGTGAGAGTCGGACTGGTGCAATGGCAGATGCGTTCTTATCAGACGCTGGATGATGTGTTTGAGCAGGTAGAGTTTTTTATCGATGCCGTATCGGGCTACAAGAGCGATTTCGTGCTGTTCCCTGAATATTTTAATGCACCGCTGATGGCAAAATTCAACCACATGGGTGAGGCTCAGTCTATTCGTGCATTGGCACAGTACACGGAGGAAATCAGAGACCGCTTCATAAATCTGGCCATCAAGCACAACATCAACATCATTACCGGTAGTATGCCTTATGTGAAGGAAGATGGTGGACTTTATAATGTAGGCTTCCTTTGCCGTCGTGACGGAACATACGAGATGTACGAAAAGATTCATGTCACTCCCGATGAAGTAAAGAGCTGGGGATTGAGTGGAGGAAAAAGAGTACAGACCTTTGAAACCGACTGTGCTAAAATCGGTGTGTTGATATGTTATGACGTGGAATTCCCGGAACTGTCTCGTCTGATGGCAGATCAGGGCATGCAAATTCTGTTTGTTCCGTTCCTGACCGATACTCAGAACGGATATTCACGTGTACGTGTATGTGCGCAGGCACGTGCCATCGAAAACGAATGTTTTGTGGTTATTGCCGGAAGTGTAGGTAACCTTCCTCGTGTGCATAATATGGACATTCAGTATGCGCAGTCGGGAGTCTTTACTCCTTGTGACTTTGCCTTCCCGACCGACGGAAAACGTGCGGAAGCTACTCCGAATACGGAAATGATTCTGGTTTCAGATATTGACCTAGATTTGCTGAATGCACTTCATACTTACGGAAGCGTACGTAATCTGCGCGACCGTCGTAACGACTTGTATGAACTTCGTATGAAGAAGAATGCGCTGGAAAATAATTGAAGAGTAAAATAAAAGGCATAAAAAATCCCCGGGTTGTATTGAACGACTCGGGGATTTTTTTATGCTTATTCTTTGTATAAATCTTCATGATAATCAAACAGCCATTCCGCATCGGCCAATAGAGGATGGTGTTTGTCTTTTTCTGAAAGGATGACCTTCTCCGTAGGAATTCTCCAGTCAATTTTCAGTGCCGGATCGTTCCAGGCAATGGCTCCCTCGCTTTGAGGTGCATAGAAATTATCGCATTTGTACTGGAAAATAACCTCGTCACTCAATACGCTGAATCCGTGAGCAAATCCGCGCGGAATGAAAAACTGGCGGTGGTTGTCTTCTGTCAGTTCTACGGCTACGTGCTGTCCGAATGTCGGAGAACCTTTCCGTATATCTACCGCCACATCCAGTACGGCTCCTTTAATAACCCTTACCAGTTTGCTTTGTGCAAAGGGAGGTTTTTGGAAATGCAGTCCACGCAATACTCCGTAACTGGATTTACTTTCATTGTCTTGTACAAAATGAATGGTGCGTACCTGCTTGTCAAAATCTCTTTGGGAAAAAGATTCAAAAAAGTAACCTCTCTCATCTTTAAACAGGCGGGGTTCAATGATGACCACTCCTTCAATCTCTGTCTTTATTACTTCCATTATTTATATGATGAAAATCATTTATTGGTTGTTTCTTTCCAATTCGTCAATTACCTTCAATAGATATTGGCCGTACTGGTTCTTCAGCATCGGTTGAGCCAGTTCACGCATCTTTTCAGGGGTAATCCATCCTTGTCGTAGTGCAATGCCTTCCAGGCAGGCAACTTTCAGGCCCTGGCGTTTTTCGATGACCTCGATATAAGTGGATGCTTCAGCCAATGAATCGTGTGTACCGGTATCCAGCCAGGCAAATCCTCGGCCTAAAGTCTGTACTTTCAGTTCACCATCGGCCAGGAAACGCTGGTTAACGGTGGTAATTTCCAGTTCTCCGCGTGCGGAGGGTTTGATGTGTTTGGCTACTTCTACGACCTTGTTAGGATAGAAATAAAGTCCCGTTACGGCATAGTTTGATTTAGGATGCTGTGGCTTCTCTTCAATGGAGAGACAGTTTCCTTCTTTGTCGAATTCCGCCACTCCGTAACGTTCCGGGTCACTTACCCAGTAACCGAATACGGTAGCTTTTCCTTCTTCTTCGGCCATGCGTACTGCTTCTTTCAGCATGACGGTAAAGCTGTTGCCATGGAAAATATTATCTCCTAATACTAGACAGGCTGCGTCATTGCCGATAAACTTTTCTCCAATAAGAAAAGCCTGTGCCAAACCGTCGGGGGAAGGTTGTTCTGCATATTCAAAGTGTACTCCGAAATCACTTCCATCACCTAACAGTCTGCGGAATCCCGGCAAATCATAGGGAGTGGAAATAATCAGGATGTCACGTATTCCTGCTAACATCAGGACGGATATGGGATAATAAATCATGGGTTTGTCGAAAACAGGAAGAAGTTGTTTGGAAACTCCTTTTGTAATGGGGTAGAGGCGGGTGCCTGAACCTCCGGCAAGAACAATACCTTTCATTTCTGTTGTATTTAAGTTGGTTTTCTGCAAAGAAAGCCGTTTTTTGCGAGAACTCAAAGATAAGAGGAGGTAAAAGGGGGTAAAAAGTCGTTTTTGTAAAGAAAAATGCATTTTCCTTTCTTCAGGTATTGCAGGTTTAAAAAATAGTTGTACCTTTGCAACGCATTTGAGAAAACAAGTGCAGCGGACATCGGTTCCTTGGATGAGTGGCTTAGTCAGCGGTCTGCAAAACCGTGTACGGCGGTTC
>ENA-OPMG01000695-OPMG01000695.1-human-gut-metagenome-genome-assembly--contig:-NODE-695-length-23851-cov-6.064381_pt1 | contig 23851 bp, 28 predicted proteins | sample MGYA00241522_ERZ501741 | MGnify/ENA primary metagenome ERZ501741 (study PRJEB25962, sample SAMEA2042616) | human gut metagenome | biome: human gut; feature: human-associated habitat; material: faeces...
GGTTGCTTTCCGCTAACACTCCCTCCGCATGAAGCAAAGCTGCCTGTTCCTTGCCAAGTACATAGTTCACACAGCCTTTAAATCCGCTTCCCTTTTTTATTTTTCCAATCATCCGATAACAGGTTTATGATTTCAATCATCCTATTTTTTAGTTTCACAAGCTCCACAGCCACGAGCGCAAAACCTCCTGCATTGGCACGATGTGCAAGCTGGTTGAGGTTGTTGGCTTCTCCGGCTAACTTGCGGATAGTGTCGGCATCCTGTTTATTTAGCCGGGGTGTTACCTCTGCCGAAACAACCGCTTGCCGGACGTATTCGCTAATAGGCAGTCCGGATTCTCCGGCTCGCTTCTTGATGGCGTAGTACTGTAACTCTGTCAGCTTCGTACTGACTACCCGTTTTTGCTTGTCTATCCGGTTCTTTGCCGGGCGACCTCCTGACTTGTTTCTTATCTCTGTCATACGTTTTTGCTTTTTAGGTGGTATCTTAGAAATTGCGACCAACGGGAGAAATTTCTCTTTGCGATGAGCAAAGCAAGGGGTTTCGGTCTACCGAAACATAACCTTGCTCTCCTAAATCACATTGCTTGTCGTTGGTGTGCCTTACCTGTTCTCTTGACTACAGATGTCTGCCCCTTTTTCTTTTTTCACCGGGAATCTGTCTGTTTTTCTCTTCTTGATTCAGCTGCTTGGCAGACTGTGTTTGCTTCTCCGGCTGTACTGGTTTGCTCGGCTGCTGCATCCTCTCCGTTGGCTGGCTGGACTTTTGACATAGGTAGTCGTTCAAGTCTTTGTGTCCGCTGTACAAGTGTGAAGCATCACGCACACGCCAGTCGTATTCCTTTTGTATGGCTTGGGTGGCTTTACGTCCGGCTTCGTCATTATCCAAAAGGCAGTGTATCCTTTCGTACTCGTCTAACGGGTATAATGCTTTATCCACATTGGCGGTCGAGTTCAGGATAATATAATCCTGCCAGTCGATACAGGGATAAGTCGGGCTATTCTTATGGCGGATAGTCAGGAAAGAAAGATAGTCCATAAATCCCTCGAACACGAAACAGGCATTGTTCCTTTTTCCTGCAAACTGTATGCGTGTAATGTCTTTGGGAGAGGTGCAGCCCTTGTAGCCGGGATTGCGTAGTTCGTACCCTCCTGCATCGTTCTTGAAAGCGAGCGCAAAAAGCGGTTTTCCGTTTACACAGTAATACATTTCCTGCACATAGTCTGACACTACTTCGGGCGCAATGTTCCGGCTTTTCAGATAGTTAATGAGTGCCGGATTCTGTAACGGCTGGATTTTACGGATTTCTATCGGGCTGGCAAGCTGTTTCTTTTCTTCCTTTACCGCATTCCTTTCTGAAATACTTTTCCCTTGAAAAGAAAAAGTATTGGCAGAGTAATAACCCTGTTCCAGTCGGCTGATAGCCCCGTAAGCATTGCAGCTGTGTTGTTTCATCACAAGGTCAATAAGCGAGCCGCCTTCGCCCGTTCCAAAGTCACACCAAAGGTTTACACCGTAATCCACCTTCAAACTGGGTGTATCGTCCTGCCTAAACGGGCTGTGGTACATACCGTAATAAAGTTTATCCACTACGGGCAAGATACCCAATGATTCCAAATAGTCTTTGATACTTATATTGTTAGCTTCCTGATAAGTCATAATCATTATATTCGCCATTTTTTACAGTGGCATAAAGTGTGGCGATTTCTACTTTTATGCGCACATATACATTATTGATAATCAATTGATAATAAGCTAAAATGTGGAAAGTGTGAGAAATGCGGATTTTATCAAATCAGCTTCTTATATTTTCCATGTTTGACATTTTCAAATAGTTTTCCTTTCTTGTCTGCCAAAAAACGTTTGAATGAATCTATTGAGATATTTTGCTTTTGAGCAACAGTAATGCCTTCACTTGTGGAAAATTCCATCGGTAAAGCACTATACAACATGAATTTATCTGTGGGCAATTGCTCTAATACAGCCGATGAGTTTGTTATGTCCTGTACCCTTTTTGCTGTAATACGGAAATATTCAACGATTGATATTGCACCTTCTACGCTTGTACGGTCTATTACTTCTTTATCGCTTTCATCACAAGCCCATCGTGAAAGTTGTAATATCAAACTAAAACGGATAACATATATATCCAGCTTGCTATATACGCCAACTAATACTTCATCCATTTCGCTATTGCATAAATCTGTATTCTTATGCTGCCAATGATAAAGTAGTGTACGGGCTTCCCTATTAAAAGGAAGCTGGGTAGGTACAAGTTCTCCATCTTCATCAGTAATACACTGGATACCTGTCAACTTCTTTATGATGGAATCCCAAAGAGGAACTATGTGTGTGGATAGTTCAAGCTCGTTCCAATACTCTTTTTTCAGGTTGGGTGGAAAGACAAACAAAATACGGTCAATAAAACCGTTTTCGCTTCTTTCTCCTTTAGCCAGTTCTTTGAGCAGCCCTTTTTGTATCGTACCAATTACAGATATAAAAGAGTGTTTGATAAATGCAGAGTTCTTATTTCCCTGCCTGTCAAGTATGATAGGTTTCCCACTGAACACGGATAGCCAAAACTGTTCTTCCGAACCGCTATTATAGCGATTGAAGTTTTTTAGCCATGACATCAGTTCGTCCACATATAGGCAGATTCCCCTTTTGTTATCTTGATGGATGGTGATAAGCCGTTCAGGAGTAATATCCGATACTATAAACTTTTTCAATATCGGTTCTGCTGTTTGCTCCTTATCTTCTTTCTCTTTTTTACAAGCAAGAATGTATTTTTCATATTCTCTTCGCTCTTTCTGATATTTTACGGATGATTTAATATCCAGTTCAAACAATGGCTGCATGGCAAAACTAAGCGGATGGCTCTTGTTTACTCCTGAACGTCCGATGATTGCCATGTACAAGATGGCACGTTCATTCCAACCTTCCTTTACCTTCGCTACAAAATTGTTGCCGATACCTACGGATAAGGTAAAGCATATAGCGGAAGCAATAAAGTCTATAGGATAGTTCAGAGTGGCTTTCGTTTCGTTTATAATTTCCCTTATCAATTTAGGAAATACAGAAACAGGAAAGCTATCTTCCTCTTTTAGCTCTGATATGCAGATATTTGTTTCTTTGGGTATTGTCATGTCAGTTCCTTGTTGGGTAGCGTCCCTTTGTAGAAACGCTACCTTGCTCTTTCAAGTGGTGGATGAAAAAGAATTTTTAGTTCAACTTTTAGTTTAGTAAATGGCTTTACTTGTTATTGTACTCTTTAATAGAACTCTCAAAAATACGGTTATCAGCAGTAGCCTTTAGCACGCCTGATGCCACAAGGTCTGAAATTTTCTTGTGTGAGCGTCCCATCATTCTGGCTACTTGATTAATACTATAAGTCTTCTCTACATCCGATTCAGGAGGCTTTGGCAACTTCTTATCCAATACTCTTTCCATTATCTTTTCGATAGCGGATTCTGTAGTTACAATTACTGTTTCCATACTTCTACTTTTTTAGTTAGAAAATCTGTTTATTATTTGAACACTAAATTTTATTTCTTATCTTTGATGCTGCAAATATAGAAATAATATATTTAATACTAAACTAATAGTTTAGTATTTAACTTTTAAATACACTTATATGGTTCATCTTGAAAGAATAAAGGAGTTGTGCGAAAAGAAAAACGTAACAATGAAACAGGCTGCCATCGAATTAGGTATGACGGAGCAGAGCTTGCATAAAATTATCAAGGCTAACTCTACTAAAATAGATACATTATTAAGTATGGCTCAATATTTTAATGTAGAACCAGCCTGTTTTTTCGATAACTATTCTGCCGGTGCATCAGATGGGGTTTGTATCAGTAAGGAAGAACTGGAAGGACTTATTAAAAAGGTGATAGCTTACTCAATTCACGGTTTTGGAATGGTGAAACTTGAATGGGATGCTAAAGAACAAAAGTTTAATTCTTATTTTGATGTACTAAAAAAACAGTATAGTCCTGATGCTTCGGATTTAAAGTACATTTCCTCTTTACTGGAAACAGATGTTCATATCACCGACAAGACAACTCCTAAAGATGTGGCACGGGTACTGATGACCAAAGATGAATTTGATTTCACTTCTACCTATTATTACGGCATCCGAAAAATGGAAGTACAGGAAGAACTTCAAAAGCTCACAGCCTTTTTGGATAAGCATAATATTCCTATCTCTGATTCCATTAAGAAAGATATTGATGAACTTAAAGGCAGGATTAAGTATTATGAAGGTAAGAGTATTATAGGAAATAACAAGATTTGACCATAAACTATGGAACAGATATTTAATAAAGAGCAGCAGGAAAAGGCGCAATTCATTTTGAATCATCCTTTGGCAAAGCTATCGGATTTGCGCTCAAATGAAATAAAGGATTTAGCCATTGTATGGTGTTACTATTCCGGTAAAATAGAAGGTAACACTTATACTTATGTAGAAACGGAAGCATTGCTTAAAGATGGCATCACCTCTGAAAAGAAATATGAGGATGCCAAGATGTTGAAAAATTTATATAATACTTTCATCTCTGAATTGGAATATATCAATAAAGGGAAAAATCAGGAAGTGATAGATGAGCGTACTTTATTCAGAGTGCATCAATCTATATCTACAGGGTTGGTTTCTGATGAAGAATCAGGCTTTTTAAGAACAAGGGCTGTCCGTATTAGCGGCACGGAATATATACCGCCAAAGGATTTGCATGACATTCGGGCAAAGTTGAATGAAATACTTTATCAACAAGAACAATTTACAAATCCATTGGAGCGAGCCGTTTATCTTCATTGCAACATAGCCAAACTACAACCTTTCATTGACGGAAACAAACGCACCTCCCGAATGATGGAAAGCATTGTATTGATGAACGCTGATATTATTCCTGTTTATTCTTCAAGGGATGCCGATATACTGAATTACAGGAAAGGGCTGATTGGCTTTTATGAAACAGGAAATTATTCTCCGTATGCCGATTACTTCCTGAATAAACAAGTGGAACGAATTAAAGAAATAGAGTAACCATGAATGAAAATATGAATGTTATGCTGAAAGAGGTAGCTGTTCTTAAAGAACAGCTATCGGCTTTGCGTCCATTGCCCGAAGAAGCTTTGAAAAAGATTCAGGATGCTTTGGATATTGAATACACCTACGAAAGTAATCGTATAGAAGGCAATACGCTCACTTTGCAGGAAACAGCCCTTGTAGTAAACGAAGGCGTTACCATTTCCGGAAAGTCCATGCGTGAACATTTGGAAGCAATCAATCATACAGAAGCTATCAGCTATATTAAAGATATAGCCAAACAAGATATAGAGATAAGCGAACGTACCATCAAAGAAATACACGCCCTTATTCTTCATGGAATAGATCGGGAAAATGCCGGGAGATACCGCACCGTTCCTGTTATGATTTCAGGTAGTACACATATGCCACCGCAACCGTATCTGATAGAGAAGCAAATGGAAGATTTTATTCTCCGTTTCAAGCAAATGGAAAAAGAAAAGGTACATCCTGTTCTTATTGCTGCCTACCTGCATGACGAACTGGTGCGGATTCATCCGTTTATAGATGGCAATGGGCGTACTTCTCGTTTGTTGATGAACTTATACCTTCTTCGTAATGGTTACGTTATTATTACTTTGAAAGGTAGTAATGATGCAAAGGTAAGCTATTACATGGCATTAGAGAAATCGCATACAGAACATTTGCCGGAAGACTTTCAAAAGTTGGTTGTTGAAGCGGAGATAGCTGCTTTGCAAAAGTACTTGTCTATCATGGCTTAATGAAGAAATGGAGTAAATCTTTCCATTTTTTCTTTGCAAATCAAAATTATCAGTTTATCTTTGTGATTGTTAATAAACGATTTAAACAGAATATTTGTTTTACAATTGTTTTACAGTAGCGAAGCTAAAGAGATTCTAATCAACTGGAAATAAAAGGATTATCTTGGCAGTTTAAAATCCGCCAGGAACCTCTTGGTAATTGAAAATTACTTTTATTTTTGATTGATTCGGTTCCTTGGATGAGTGGCTTAGTCAGTGGTCTGCAAAACCATGTACGGCGGTTCGAATCCGCCAGGAACCTCTAAAAGCAAGAAAGGATTAGAATGAAAATTTCTAATCCTTTTGTTTTTCAACTACTTATATCCTCTGTGGTGGAAGGATTGGAAGAAGAGATTTCATAGTTTTCAGCTTTTGTTTTACAATTGTTTTACAGTAAAACGAAGAAAAATTGTAATGAAAGCTACGATTAAGATTGAGTTGCGCAAGGATTATGCAACCAAAGAAGGCAAGCAAATGGTTTGCTTGCGTTACACTGCCTATCGTCATTCTACTTTAATTAGTATGAACATAGCAGTTTTGCCCAAACATTGGAATAAGGTATCTAATACGGTACGTAGTTCTGAACCCCATTGTTATTATTATAACAAAGCTATCAGCGAAGTATATCAAAAAGCTGATACGATTGTAATGGAGAATTTCTTCACTCCGTTACCTATTCCTCAATTTTTGGAACGCTTGAAAGATAAGCATCACGGAAATACGGATTTCTATGTTTTCATAGAGAACGAGATAGAACAGCTAAAACAATCCCGTGCATCAGGTACGATTGCAAACTATTACAAACTAATCAATACTATGAAGGAATGGAAACCTATCCTTTCTTTCAATGAGATAACTTTGGATTTTATTCAGCAGTTTCATAACCATGAACTTGAAGTTGGTAATATACTTTCTACTGTTTATAAAAAGCATTCTAATCTGAAATTTCTTATAGGCATTGCTGTTAATAAGGATAAACTGGCAAAGAACCCCTATGAAAAATTTGAAATCAAAAAGAATATCAAGGCGCAGAATAATGATGTACTGACGGAAGAAGAACTTAAAAGGCTACAAAGTGCATACGATAAGAAAGAATATAGTAAAGGAAAGCAAGAGGTATTAAGAGAGTTTTTGTTTAGCTGTTATACCAGCTTGTCATTTGCCGAGTTCTCCATCCTTACCTATTCGGACATCAAGCCGATTAAAGTTGATACTGGTAAAACTTACCTTATATTGTGTAATGAACGTACAAAGACCAGTGTAACCTACAAGATTCCTATTGTTTCGCCTGTAGTAGTAGCTTTGCTTGGGAATGGTGAACCATGCCAAAAGATTTTCCTACCTATATCCAATCAGCCGACAAACCGTTATTTGAAAGATATAATGGCTGATTTGAAAATAGACAAAACAATGACATTTCATCGGGCACGTCACTCTTTCCGGACGATTGCTGCCAAAAAAGGCATTCGTGACGGAATAGCAGAGCGAATTATGGGACATGCAGAAGGTAATGACATCAAGGATATTTACACACACTTGCATGATGAAGATATTGTGAAAGAAATGAGAGATAAGTGGATAATATAGGACTGGCGCATTTTCCGCACTTTCCGCATTTTTAGGATTAACAGTATGCAAATTAATGATTTGACAATGCGAGTAAAATGCGGATGAGATAAAGTTGACGAAGGAAGAAAATACCAATTACTTTTTTCTTTTCTCCAGTATTTATCTTTCTGTCAGTCAAAATAGGTTTAGTCCGTTATGAATATAAAGATAAAAAATCATAGAACAAAGCTTATAAGCGATTGAAATTTTCTTAGTACTTTTGTAGAAAAGATTAGTTTATGAAAAACTTTAATCAAAAATTTGCGGAACATCCAGAACTCTCAGTCTTTAAAGAGTTTTTTTTATCACATGGGAAGTATAAAGAGATAAAGAAGAAAGAATATTTGGTAGAACAAAGTTCTGTAGCTAAATATGTAGCATATGTCGTAGAGGGCTTTTTCAGATATACACGAATAGATAATAGAGGTAATGAGCATATTGTAGGTTATGTCTTTAAAGGTGAATATGTTGGTGACTATGCTTCTCTTATAAAGAAAGACATAACTTCTTTGGTTACAGTTCAGGCAGTAACTGATTGTAAAATATACTATGTACCATTAGAAGAAGTTAGAAAGTTTTTCAATACGAATGAAGATGCACAAATTGCAGGACGTGTTCTTGCAGAAGAGTTATTCATGGTGGCATACACACGCTTATTAGATTTTTATTGTAAAAACACTGAAGAACTATACATGGATTTAACTGAAAGATGCCCTGATTTTCAGAATTATATAACATTAAAAGAAATGGCCTCATTCCTACAGGTCACACCCGAAACAATTAGCCATATACGAAATAGCATTAATAAGAAACATATCTGTTAAAAAAACTTAGTAACGTCCTTATATCATACGAGCCTTGAAATAATTCAAGGCTTTTTCATTTTATACTGCTTTTCTTTGCCGAAAATATTAGAAACATGAAAGCAAAGAACTCATTAAAAACACTTTTGTTCTTTATCTGTCTCGTCAGCTTTGTTAGCTGCGAAAAAAATGAAGATGAGAATGAGCCAAAAGTAACTGGCTATCAAGAGTATATTTTGACTGTTGCATCACAAAAGCTACAAGGTGTTGTGGGTATTGGCGTCAATGTTTTAACAGATGTGTATGCTGTAAAAAAGGATAAGTCACAAGAATGGAAGCAGTTTGCAGACATACAAGATTTTGATTATAAGAATGGTTATGAATATGTAATCAAGATAAGCGAAACAAACTATTTAGATTACAGGCGTGGCACTCCTGCATGGAGTGAATATAAGCTTATTGAAATTATTTCAAAGGAGAAAAAAACTCTCAAGGGCTTCCTGAAAACCTCATACCAAATTGGTGGCGCACTAATTAAAAGTCTTGAATTATTTCAGGGCTTTTTTGTTTGACACACATTCATAGATAAAGAAAAACTGATAAATATATAGATTATGGAAACTGATAAAGGAATAGCAATTATTACAGGAGCCAGTCAAGGAATAGGCGCTGTAGTTGCTAAAGGTTTAGCTAATGATGGTTATCAGGTTGTATTGATAGCTCGAAACGAAGAAAATTTAAACAAAGTATGTAATGAAATTATGCTATTGGGAAAGTACATACAGCCCCCAATTATACTACCTTTAGATTTAACAGATAGTACAAAAGTAGATTGTGAACTTAGGAACATTCATCAAAAATATGGAGATATTGATATTCTTGTAAATGCTGCCGCTATGTTCATGGACGGCTCTTTAAATGAGTCCGTTGATGACTATAGGAAGATTATGGAAATTAACGTAATAGCCCAATATAGTGTTTTAAAAATTGTAACTGACATTATGAAGATACAAGGGGAAGGCTATATTTTTAATATAGTATCTCGTGCTGCCAAATATGGGTTTCCTAACGGTGGTATTTATGGTTCTACTAAATTTGCCTTTTTGGGTTTAGCAGAGTCTTTATATCGTGAATTAGCTCCGTTAGGGATACGTGTAACCTCTTTATGTCCCGGTTGGGTTAATACAGAAATGGCGAAGAAAGCCGGAACTCCTTTCAAAAATGATGAAATGGTACAGCCTGATGATATTTTAAATACCATTCGTTATTTACTAAACTTATCACCAAATGTATGTATTAAGGATATTGTTTTTGAAATGAAAAAGAGTATCATATAATTTTTCAAATTAATAGCATCTAAAAGATTAGAAAGCTTCAACAAAAAAATCAAGTCTGATTTATGTTGAAGCTTTTGCTATAAAACATTCGATTTATGAAAGAAAAAATAAAGTTGAATATAGGCTTACTAAATGTATCATTAGGAAATCTTATAGTCGGATTATTCATTGTAGATACATTAATACTAAAAAGCATTTCATTTGCTATTGCATCTATATGTATTGGATTAATTCCGTCCAATAAAATTTGGAACTATATCACTATTAGCCTTTTAGCAATAATAATACTCGCATTCTACATTACAAACAATAAATGAATATCAAATAAATTAACATTCAATTATTATGAGAACTATGTTAGAGCAGAGATTCTTCCGATTATTATCGGAATGCTCCCAACGTAAAGTATCTGTAACAGAGTTTACAGAAGCTATTGAAGAATTAGCTAACTATTTAGCCGATTTCAGTACTAACGAACAGGATAACAGCGTTTTACTACGTCACCTTTCTTTCGGATTGCATAGACTTAAATCGTACAGTGTGCGGTTTGAGCAAGAAAAAAATGCCTTATTTGTATCTCATTGATGAAGTGATAGGATTACTGAACAATGAAATACACCTTGTTGAATGGCGTATCAAGTACCCGGAACAATTCAAACCACACTTTAACAAACAACCTTTTCCCCCTCTCTATTTGGCAGGCAAAACAAATCTGATTGATATAATGGAAATCATCAGCGGTCTGTTCCTCTCCAAACGTATCGTCTATCAAAATGGCAAACCTGCTTTCCTCTCCGACTTGTCTAAAGCATTTGAGTGGGTGTTTAACATTCAACTGAAAGACTATCATCAAAAGCATGAGGACGTAATAAAGCGAAAGCCGGGTAAGCTGACCGAATTTCTTAATGGACTGGCTGACCTTATCCGAAACGAACATAACAAAAAAGGATATAGATAATCAGTGACTTATGACTTATTTATAGGGGACTCCATGTATTACCTCGTAAATTCTTTGCGCTGGTTTTCTGAACTTTGCTTCATCAATCGATTGACAACCACTAAAGTATAATCTGAAAAATGAAGCAAATATGTATATAGAAAACTATGATTTCAAGGAATGGATGCAAAAGCTATTTGATAAATTGGATGAGCTTTGCAAGGATGTACGGATACTGTGTAATGCTGATAAGGTGCTACCTGAAGATGATAACCTGCTGGATAATCAGGATTTATCTCTACTATTCAAAGTGAGTATCAGAACTTTGCAACGACTACGAAGCAAAAACAAACTTCCCTATATGTTGATTAGCGGAAAAGTCTATTACCGGGCTTCGGATGTCCGGGCATTCATTAAGGAACGGTTTAATGCGGTTATGCTCCGTAACTTTGAAAAACAGTTCGGGGAAAAGAAGTAAGACAAATAAGCCGGAGTAGTAGGTATCACTTGCTCCGGCTCTCTCTTTTCTATGGCTTCCTTAACTTATCCGCTTCCTTTTTTAACTGTTTAGCTTGCTCGTCCAACAGCCTTGCACGTTCCAACGCTTCCGCTTGCTTACGGCTACGATATTCAAAATCTATAACCATATCTGTTATGCTTTGAATAAAAGCATTATCCCGTTTCCGGCTGAAATTCATTTCCAGCAAATCTAAACTGCTTCCGTCTGCCTTTCCTTTCATCAGGAGATAACGGTATTTTATATCATTATCTTGTAACTGCTGCATCCGTTCCGCAAAGCGGATATTCAGACCTAACGACACAAGGCAAATGACTATTCCTGCTGAAAAAAGAAAAAACTTCGGTTGCAGACAAAGAGTAATCCGGTTTAGGATTTTGTCATATAAAGAACTGGGTTCTGCCTTTTCCAATTGTTGTGTGTCAGCCGGAAACAATATCTTTAGTTTCTCCTTGAAATACCTGTGTGAAGCTACGATAAGCCCCTTTATATCTTCAAGGTCTTGTTTCTGATTCTCGGATTGTCCTTTCTTGATACTGGTGATTTGGCTTAAAATCTCCTGCACTATGTTTTCAGGAATAGCAGGCTTTCCCTGTAATTCCAAAATACGCTGCTCGATAACATCCAATCGGTTTATCATTTCTTCCCGGCTGGCTGGTGTCACCTGTTGTTCCTGCTTCTCTTTCAGTTCCGTAACCATAGAGAGAAGCCCCTCTAAAATCAAATTCTCTTCCATACGCTTATAACTTAAATTGTCGTTTCTTTTTCTTCTTCTTTCTCAAATCGGGATTTTCGAGTGTTTCATCAACCGGAGAGGACGAAACGGAAAACAGACCGCCTAAACCTGCCAGTAGCGAATTGTCACTTTTGTTTATTGCTGGCTCCTGTGTTTGTGCGGTAATCGTTTGCTTGTTGCTTCCGGCTGTTGTCAGTCCTGCATCCCCGAAATATTTATCCAGTTTGGAATAACTGAAACTGCGGTCAATCTCCGAGCCTTTGAACGTATATTCACCTTTGGAAAAGGAAACACCCTGTATTTCATCCGTCTGCCCTTTGTATTTGAACTGAATGCCGATACCCTTTTCCGTTAATTGCTCCTTTAACTGTTGCCAGTTCCTTAATTTTCCGATTTCATTCTTTACAGCCGTGTAAATCTCGTATTTCGTTTTGTCCGGTTCTTTTAGACGGTGCTGTTTCACCTGTTCTTTCCCTTTGGCAAAATACAATTCGTGTTTTTCTTTCAGCTTCTTGCAAACTTGCTCGTTCCGGTACATATCGTTACTGTCTGAAATGGTTTTACCGTTATTATCTATCCGGTTGAATACAATATGCACATGCGGATGCTCCCGGTCTTGATGCCGTACGATGATATATTGCGTATCGGTGATTTTCATTTCACGCATGTACTCCTGTGCAAGCTGTACCATTTTCCCGTCTGTCAGCTTGGGTGCGTCCACCGGGGAATAACTTAGCGCAATATGTCCGACAGGCTTTTTCAGGTCGGGGTTCATCCCGGCTTGCAGTATGAAACTGCGTATGATGTCCCGGTTGCTTTCCGCTAACACTCCCTCCGCATGAAGCAAAGCTGCCTGTTCCTTGCCCAGCACGTAATTTACACAACCCTTAAATCCGCTTCCCTTTTTTATTTTTCCAATCATCCGACAGTTGGTTTATGATTTCGACAATCCTGTTTTTGAGTTTCACCAGTTCCACCGCTACCAGTGCGAACCCTCCGGCATTCGCCCGGTGCGCCAGTTGGTTGATGTTGTTGGCTTCGCCCGCCAGCTTGCGGATAGTGTCCGCATCCTGCCTGTTCAGCTGGGGCGTTACCTCTGCCGAAACGACCGCCTGCCGGACGTACTCGCTGACACGCAGCCCGGCTTCCCCGGCTCGCTTCCTGATTGCGTAGAACTGTAACTCGGTCAGTTTCGTGCTGACTACCCGGTTCTGCTTGTCTATCCGGCTTTTTGCCGGGCGACCTCCCGGTTTGTTCCTTATCCCTGTCATACGTTTTTGCTTTTAGGTGGTATCTTAAAAATTGCGACCAACGGGAGAAATTTTCTTTGCTGTCAAGCAAAGCAAGGTGTTTCGGTTTACCGAAACATAACCTTGCTCTCCCTAATCACACAGCCTGCCGTCGGTTCATGCCGCCAGCCTTGCAGGTCACATCCTTAGCCCTCTCTTTCTTTTTTCACCCGGATTTTGTCTGTTGTCCTGCTCCGGCTGGGATATGTTGCCGGGCTGCTTCATCCTGCTTTCAAAGCCCCGTTTTTCCGGCTGGCTTGTCTTTATCCCACGCAGATAGTCGTTCAGGTCATTGTGACCGCTGTACAGGTGTGATGCGTCACGTACACGCCATTTGTATTCCTGCCTTATGGCTTCAACCGCTTTCCTGCCTGCCTCGTCATTGTCAAGCATACAGTGTATATGACCGTAACCAGCCAGCGGATATAAGGCTTTATCCACGTTGGCGGTGGAGTTCAGGATAACGTAGTCCTGCCAGTCGGTACAGGGCATACCCGGGCTTTCCCGCTGCCGGATAGTGAGGAATGAAAGATAGTCCATAAAGCCCTCGAACACGAAACAGGTATCTCTCGGCTCTCCCTTTTGCCTTATATGGGTGATGTCTTTCGATGTGCTGCCCTTGAAACGGGGATTGCGAAGCTCGTAACCTCCTGAATCATTTTTGAACGCCAGCGCAAAATAAGGCTTTCCACCGATGCGGTAATACATTTCCTGCACGTATGGGGCTGCCGTTCCGGAGGAAATCCCCCTTTCCTGCAAGTAGCGCATGAGTACCGGATTCTGTAACGGCTGTATTCTGCGTATCTCTATCGGGCTGGCTGCCTGCCTTTTCGTGTCCCTTTCGGGCAGGTCTTTCCCGTGAAAGGAAAAAGAGGCGGTGTTTTTCTGCTCCAGTCGGCAGATAGCACCGTAGGCGTTGCACCCGTTCTGCTTCATCACAAGGTCGATGAGCGTCCCGCCCTCGCCAGTTCCGTAGTCACACCATAGATTGGCGTTATAATCCACCTTGAAACTCGGTGTGTTGTCCTCCCGTAAGGGGCTGCGGTACATCCCGTAACTTCCTTTTTCCGTGACGGGCTGGATTCCCAAAGAGTTCAGGTAATCCTTGATACTGATATTGTTGGCTTCCTTGTAGGTCATAATTTTTATTTTTTTAGTTAACGATAGTAATAATGAAGCAAGAAGCGAGTAAGAAGAAGCACGGGACACTACTACATCTATCTTTTTCTTTTTCAATGGATTGTAGTACATGTAGTAACATAGTAATTATTTATCCTTTAAAAAAGGAATAAATATATTCTATATATTATATTGCCATTTTTTCTTTTTCCCGGATTTTCCAAAAGTTTGGGATTCTATCTTACTTCATACTACATAATTGGTAAACTATTGTTTATTAAATTGTTATGTATGTATCAAACAATATGTAGAAGCTACTACATTCCGGTTCTACCCGTAATCATCCCCTGTACGGGAAGCCGGAACGGGCTTTATCCTGTACCCATATACCGGATAATGGTTGTTGTTGATGCGCTTCTGTACCCGCTTGAAACCGATTTTCCGCAATGATTCGCCCAGCCGTTTTTCGGATAGCTGGACGGGGGATATATTACGCAGGTATGCGAGTACCTGTGCCGTTGTCATGAAGAACAGGGCTTCTTCCTCCTCTGTCGGCTTCTCAAAGTATTGTGTCAGCATCTCAAACTCGATAGTCTGTACCTCAAATTCCGCATTTGTCAGGTGCAGTTCTTCAATCTCCGCATCATTGAACCAGTAGCGCACGCCCTGACGGTACAGGTACATAATTTCGGAATAGACGTTATCCATGTGAATACTTTCTGCCGTGGGCTTGTCTATGTGCAGCACCTCGAACGGCAAAAAACGCCTGCTGCCTGTCGGGTCGGTCAGGAACTCGTTGCCGTTCACCGAAGCCATGAAGCTGGCGAGGTGGGGGTATTCCTCTATGTAAATATCATACGGTCTACGGTATTTGACTGCCGGGGTGGTTATCAGGTTCTTTAGTGCGTTTTCATTCTGCTTGTTGAGTTCCTTTAGCTGGTCGTCAATGTTGATGAACAGGTATTCGGCTATCAGTGTCAGGATGTCTTTGCCCTGCGGGTCTATCTTCCCGGTGAACAGGTAGTTTTTAAGCGGTGTCGGGCAAAGGTTGTCCAGCCACCACGATTTGAATTGTCCCTGCCTGTCCCCGGTCAGTACCAGACAGGTATGGTTCTGACACCCCGTGTCGTTCATGGCGTTGGCTACCACACCGATAAGCCATTTCGTGAAATATTCCTCCCATTTGCCGGGGTTGGCTACCTGTACCGTGTTCAGAAGCCTGCCGATATGCCCGTGTTCGGCAGGATTCAGTAAGGGCAGGGCGTTGAAATACTCCTGTATGGGGTGAGCCTTTCTTGCGAAATCGCTTTCCAGTATCATGCGTATGTTGTCGGTCGAGGTGGCTATGTCAGCCGTTGCGTCCAGCCTGCGCCTGAAAGTGTTCAGGGCGAATTTTGTAACGGGCTGGTACAAGCCCGAAGAACTTGCAGCCCGGTATTCCGTCCGGCTCTTTACGGTGTTGAACCGGAAATCGTACAGGACGTTCAACAGGCTTTCTATGCGCTCGTTCTTTGACTGCCAGCCCTCGATATGCCGTGCATCATCACTTCTTTTCTTTTTCATCGGGAAGTCTGTTAGAAGCCGGGACATACTGCTGCTGCATCCACTTTTTGAGTTCCTCCATGTCAAAACGCAGGGTACGCCCACGCTTGACACACGGTATCATCCCCTTGCTGGCTAAATGATACAGGTAATTGACCGAATACCCGGTTATGCTGCTGGCAACGGATATTTTGACTAACACAGGCTCTTTTCCGTCCTGCCGTTCTTCGGGCTGTGCGCCCATGACCGGGGCAATCATCTTTTCGATGTTCTCCAGCCGTTTGAAAATTTCTTCGAAAGGATTGTTCATAGGTGCTTGTTTTTTGAATTAGCACCACAAATAAAATAAGAAAAATCGGTAAAAAACAAAGCGTCAGCCGTTTGGAATCGCTTTGCTTCGCTCTGCGCCAAATTAATGTCGGCAAATGGAAAACGGCTTTGTGTTCATTACCTTACTTATTTAGGGAGTGGAGAAAAAACAGGTTTTTTGTTATCGGTTCGTTTCTTTCATGTTGTTTTTGGGTTGGCAGTGGACATTTTCGGACACGCAAGGTCATTTTCGGACAGAGGGGAACAACCTATTATTCAGCCTTATATATTTGCACCAGTGAAGAAAAACGGAGTATTGACAAGAATAAATATATCGGTTATGGAAATAGTGACGATTGAAAAGAAAACCTTTGAACTTTGGAAACAGAGGTTTGAAAACTTTGTGGGACGTGTGGATGCGCTCTGCGTGCCTTTACGCAGGAAGCGTGACAAATGGCTGGATAACTGCGAGACCTGCCGCCTGCTGAACGTTTCAGCCCGGACGATGCAGACTTACCGTGACACGGGGAAACTGCCTTACTCGCAGATAAACGGCAAGATTTACTACAAAGCTTCGGACGTGGAAGCCTTTCTGCTCGACCAAGTAAGGGACAATTCTAAAAAGTAGGCGTATGGATTTGATAACGAAAGATTCCGAAACCACGCTGGTACTGTTTTCTTCCCTCGACAGGGTATTGGAAAACGTGGAGTACGTGGTAATGAACTATCGCCCGGTATTGAACGGTGAACACTACCTAACGGGCGAGGAAGTGTGCAAGCGGCTTTGCATCAGCAAACGGACTTTGCAGGATTACAGGGACACGGGGCTGCTGGGGTATGTGCAGCTTCCGGGAAAAATCATCTACCGGGAAAGTGACATCATGGATTTGTTGGAAAGGTTCTATCAGAAATGAAATCTTGAAAACATGAAATCTTGTTTTCTGTATTTATTGTTTGATTAATTGAAAGCCAGCAATCACGGTTTCTTGAAAACTGTGTTGCTGGCTTTTTAATTATTCAAAAACTATTCAGTAACAAAATGCTTTGTAGAACAATATGCCTTAACTCCCATTTTGGATGTAGTGTGTAATATTAGGATAATGGCAGGAACTAAAATGGCAGGTGTCATTCCTATTATTGGTGATAACCAATTTGATAGAGCAGTAACACTTCCTAAACCGATGGATTTTCCTGCCGCTAAAAATTTCTTTTGTTCTTTTTCATAATCAGGATGTCCACAAATGAGTTTGTCAAATTCATCTTTTAGTCTGCTCCAATAGTTTTGGGCTTCTGCCGTATTGGTTTGACTACCTCCGAATGTTGCTGTTTGAATGGGACCTCTCGCTGTTAACCATTCCTCGGCTGCTTTTTCTTCTCCATATTTAGATACTAATTGTTCAATAACAACTTTTTGATATGGTTTAAGGCAAGCATACCACTCGTTAAGTGATAAATCATCTATTTCTATCATAACATTTCTTTTATGTGATTTGCAGAAATACAATAAGAAGTTTGGTTTAACTCATGAGGGTTTATTCCGGCTATAATAACTCCTGACGCAGGCGCATAAGTACCTATTAATAAGCCAACAATTGCCCCTGTCCTAATATTAAATACTAAAGAACCTGATTGTCCAGGTCTTGTTTGTATATTAATCGTTGCATATTTTGATTTGATTCCGGATGTTTCTAATAACATTTTAGCTCCAATTTCTGTTTCTTGATATGTTAACACTCTTCTGCCCATAACACAATGTGGAAATCCAAACATACCAATTTTCTCTCCCACAGGAATGTTATCTAATGATTCCAATGGAGGTAAATTGCCATTAAATCCTAAATCCATTTTTAATATGCATAAATCAGTAATTGGATTTATATCTTGAATAATAGCTGTGGCAGGACGACATGATAAGTCTGTTACGTCTTGATAAACATTTATATTCGGAATATGAGGTAACAAAACGCATAAATCATTTGTTTCATTTCCTACAACATGTCGTGCTGTAACTACTTTACCCTCATTAGAAATAAGGAATCCGGTTCCTAACATGTCAATTGCATGAGTATTTTTATTGTATTTCCCTATTACAAGTGTTATTTGTGTAAAATCAAACATGGCTTTTATATTTATAATGTTTCTATTGTCAAATTTAGCAGAAAAAACTCATATATGCAAATTATTAATTTGTTTTTCAACTTCTTGCATATCCCTTAATATCGTTTGGTCTAATACCTTTGCATAATGCTGTGTCATTCGGGTGGATGAATGCCCCAACATTTTAGCCACGTTAGGTAGTGATACGTTGTTAGCCAGTGCGATAACCGATGCGAAACTGTGGCGGGCTGTATGCGTGGTCAGGTTCTTTTTGATTCCGCACAGGTCGGCAATCTCTTTCAGGTAACTGTTCATCTTCTGATTGCAGGGAACGGGCAACAAAGTTCCTTTATCCATGCAGTAGGGGTTATCCTTATATTTTTCAAGTATCTGTTTGGGAATGCTCAAAAGCGGGATGTTACAAAGGTTGTTTGTTTTTTCACGGGGTTTCACTATCCACAAGTTGCCGTTGCTGTCCTCTGAAACGTGTTCGGGGCGTAAGTTATACACGTCTATGAATGCCAGCCCGGTAAAAACGCAGAAGATAAAAACATCCCGTACCAGTTCCAGCCGTTCAATCCTGAACTCTTTCTGCCATATCCGGTTTATCTCGGCTTGGCTTAGGAACTGTTTGTTTACCTCCACCTCGTGAAACTTGATTCCGGCAAACGGGTTCTTTGTCAGCCACTCGTTGGCAATGGCAAGGTTTATCACTTTCTTGAAGCATTTCATGTACCGGATAACGGTGTTTTGTGCGCAATGTTTCTCCGTCTTTAGGTACAAATCGAATTTACGCACCAGTTCCCCGTTTACCTCACGTAGTAGCATATCATCTACCTTGTAGTCCCGTTTAACCAGTTCCATGAGATATTTAAGGCAATTATCGTAACGTCTTACGGTAATATCGGCATAGTCCGTCCCGATTAACTTCCGGCAGTTGTCATTATGCTCCTTGAACACATTGCATAATGTCTTGAAAGTCTCGTCCTTTCCCTGATAGCGGTTCACTATGGCACGTGCGGAGATAATCTTTCCCTTCAGTTCCAAGTCTTGGTAAATCTGATAGAATTTCACACGCAGGGCGTCAATGTAATGGTTAAGTTCGACAGAATTTCGGTCTTTGCCTGTCGATTTCTCTTTTTCTTGCGACCAAAGTGGGACTTTTACGCTCCGTTTTAGTTGAAGTTCCACGTATAGGCGGTCATAAGTGACACGCACACGCACGGGGGCTTCCCCGTTTTTTAACAGTTTGCTACGCTTGATGAAGAATAACACGCTGAATCTTTTTCTTTCCATACGGCTCAATTTTTAATGATACAAAGTTAGGAAATCGAACCGAGAACCCTGTTATGTAAAATAGTGCAACGTACTGTAAAAGAATGAAGTAAACACCTCAAAGTGGAACATTCCGGGCTTTTGAAAACAGTCCCTTGAATAAGGACGTATAGTTTGCTTCAATCCCACTAATTTTGCTTACTCTTGGAAAAGAAAAATCCCTGAACTTCTTTGAAATTCAAGGATTTACATCGTTTTGCCTTCTTAAAAAGTGGTGCCACCAGGAATCGAATAATACTATTCAAAGTCCTAATTTGCAGTACTTTAATATCTTTGGAAAAATCCCCGAACCACTGAATCAGCCATATGCCAAATTCACCAATTTTCGATAGATTCTCGTTAATCATCCTTTGACTTTACAAAGGTAAGTGTTCGGTTCTATTCCTCCAAATATTTATATGATTATTTAGGGGTAGCTACAAGCTATTTTATAAAGTTTATCTTTTGATTATTAGTGATTTAAGGAATGTCATTCAAAAGCCAAAACTTTGTTTCTTTCCAATATATCTATAATGTCTTGTTCTTTATACAGGATCTTTCCTCCTATTTTGTAATATGGCAATTTGCCATTCATTCTATATTCAATGAGTGTTCTTTTGGTTATTTTGAGAGCCTTTGATAATTCTTGTTCTGTAATATAGCGGTTCCCGTCTAATATAGGTCTGTAGATTAAAGAATTTGCATCCAACATTTTGGATATACCTTCCATGGCTTCAATAAATCTCTTGACCTCATTACTATCCTTATTCAATACCTGCTGTCCCATTTCCATTATTTGTATATGTTTTAAGGTTATTCCTAATATAGCTTAGAATATCTTCTTTTTTATAATAAATCTTTCTGTCTATACGACTGAAGGGGATTAGCCCTTTCTGTCTTAAAGACAACAGTTTTCTGTCTGATATATTCATAAGAATACATACATCCTGATTATCCAACCATTCATTCAGTTCAGATTTGGAAGAGTTCAGTCCTTTCAGTTGTTTCTCTATCTTGAATAATATGTCGTTCATTTCCATAAATGCACCGGCTTCTATGTTCACTATCTCCATAATCATTTGTTTAAGTGGTTGGTACAAAAATAGAATAGAAGGCTGTGGAATACAAGAGACTATCATCAAAGTGCATTATATTACATCAGATGTCATAGCGAAGCAACTGAACTATGCAGATCGGAGGGAGCTGAAATCCCTGTCTTATTTCGGGATTTTATAAGCAGACTATGTTTGGTTATTTGGGAAGGTGGATTTTCACTGTAATTGTGAGGTCGTATATGGGATATAAGGATAGCCGTCTTTGATTTACGGCCATGCGTCACGTCGGTCGCAGTTAATCCCTGTAATCTTTCCATTAATACTAATCCGTTTGCCGCCGCATTCTTTTTCAGGTGAATTTTCATGGCTTCAGCCATAAAGAAAATTCTCCTGAAAAAAAGGAATGAATGCGGCTGGCAAATCAGGATTGGGATTTATCTTTGATGAAAGGGATAATAAGAATATTTTATTATTTATAATTACGATTCACTGCTGTCCGGAGACGTTTTCTCAAAACAGCTATTATTAATTAATAATCAGTTAATTACGAGACTAATATTTTTTTCGATTAGAAACCATAGTTTTGCAAGTAGGTATAAACAGCCTATTCTGCAAACAATGAATAAAGGAAAAAACAATTTTTGCGCAAGTTATGTCTCTTGTAAACATATATGAATTTAAGAAGTATGTCAACCGCTATAAGGGTGACAGGCATGCCATCAAGTTCATTTGCTGTGACCAATTCATGTTAATGAGCTTTATCAGTTCACGGACAGATTCGGACCAAGAGACATATAGACTACACCTAACCTTTATTCTATCGACTTTTACCGTTTTGGCATTAAGGCCATGCCAAAAGCCACATTGCTCGAAACGAACGACAAGCAAAGAAAGCATATAAGGATTAGAAACTTATACCTGACCTGGATGAAATGGTCTATACCTTTGATAGCAACACGATTGAGCTATATCTGAAACTTTGTCTATGGACTATGTTACATCATGATAGAGGAACCATCAAGATATATATCTTGATGGATATTAAAGGTTCCATCTCGACATCTACTCATTTGACAGAAAGAGCAGTTCATGATTCCCCAATTATGGATAAGATACCTATAGTAAGAGTTAACTCTTTGTGTCTGCATTTTCATCTTAACAACGTCTTTTTTGTAACAAGAGTAAAAAGAGAATATACTTTACGAAGTTATTGATAATAGAGAGGTGGAGCAATCTGCTAGACTTTTCTCTAATGAAACCATCAAATTGACAGGAGCACTTACTTCCCAAAAGTATACTGATTTTAGGCTTACTGTGTATGAGGACTTTAGCACAAATACAGTTATCATTTCACCTCCAATAACTTTAAGCTTGATGCATTGACCATTGCCAAGTTATACAGAGAGAGATGACTAATTGAGTTGTTCTTCAAATAGAAAAAAGCAGCATTTGCACATAAAGACATTCTACGGAATCACTAAGAATTCAGTGTACACACAGATATAGATAGCTATCTGCAATTATCTCCTGCTTATCATTGCTAAGAAACAAAATTTCTCCGGACAACAATAAAAGCAACATATAGATGTAAGATGTGTGCTCAGTATAAAGCTCAAAAAGAAAAAACAACTCTGGTATAAGTCCATAGGAAACATAAATCATAACACTGACGAAAAAAAGGCTGAAAGAATACAGCTGTCAGTGTGTTTGGCAAGAAAGGCAATCAGACCGCCTATGCCGGTTACAAGACCGGTATAGGCGGTCAGTCCAAATGCTAGAAACAGATTATGACTGTTTCCCAAAATCACTACATCTTATTTTAATAACTCAACTTCAGAACGGCATATACAGATCTCGGCATTCCTGGACCATAAATGTAACCGGAATCACGGTTAGCACCACGATCGAAATCTTGCTGGTAAGCGTTCAGCAGATTCTGCACGCCCGCGCTTACCTGCATCTGGATGCTCTTGTAGAACTTGAAATCGTAGGCAGCCTTGAAGCCCATGTCTACAAAACGGCGGGTGGTTTCCGTACGGTTGTGGCTGATGTATCCAGCATGATGCTCTACCAGCATGCTGCCCGTATAGGTTCCCGAAAGTGCCAGCGTAAGTGCACGCAGCGGATTATAGCTCATGGTAAAGTAGCCATACGTGTCCGGCGTGCGGAACATGCGTTTTTCGAGCGGCACATTGGGGTCGTTCTCACTCCACGAACGCGCCTCTTTATACCGGGCCTGCTGTACGGTAAATCCCGCCTGCAACTGCCATACGTTTCGCCATGCCAGCTTGCCCTCCAGCGTACAGCCATACACCACTGCCCCCTTTTCGTTGCCGCGTTCGTTGATAATGACACCGTTTTCGTCCTTACCAATCTCGGTCAGGGCAAATACATCCGAAATATTGGTATAGAAACCCTCTGCCAGCAGATTGCCCTGCCAGTCGCCCCAGCTGTGATACATATCGGCAGAGAGGCTGAGGCTTTGCGATTTTTCTTCTTTCAGGTCCTTGGCCAACTGAATCATCGATACCGTTCCGCCCACGTTGTCAATGTGCAGGTCTTCGTCGAAAGCCTGTGGTGCTCGGAAGCCGAACGAGTAGCTGGCACGCAGGTTGATATTATCCGTGGGGTTGAAACGCACATTGGCACGCGGACTGAATACCGGCTTGTCCAGCAGGCTGTGCTTGTCCATGCGGGCACCGACCAGAAAACTCCAGCGGGCCGTTTTCCACTCATTCTGCGCAAAAGCACTCACGGTATTCACCCGCTGGTCCAGATAGCGGCCGCGCCCCCACATGTTGTCCTTCAGGCGGTCCTGGTTATATTCGGCACCAGCAGTCAGCGTAGCTGGCATAAACAGGCAGCGGTCGAAGTTATAGTTGTACTGCGCACCTGCCACCCAGGTCATGTCGGTGGTGTTGCCATACGATTTCAGTTTTTCCTGCAAGTCCTCGCCTCCGCCGTAGTAACTGTCGCGGTCGATGTGCTGTGCCGAGGCATAAATGCCCAGGCGCTGTTTTTCATCGGGCGAAAACAGGTCGAACTTTACCCCTCCGGTATTGATGCTGTGCTTCAGTTGCTCGGCTATCAGCGCCTCGTGCGGCGGGAGAGCCAGCTGGTCGCCACCACGACGGTGCTCCTGCAGGTGGTGATACTCTACCGTAACCTTCGAATAATCGCTGGTCTTGATGTAGGAGCGCATGCCCACCGTCTGACTTTTCAGCTCCGGCAGCTCGGTAAATCCGTCGCCGTCGTGGTCATAGCCGGCACGTTCTCTGTTCTGTCCGAAAACTGCCAGTCCCAGCTTCTGGTTGTCGGATACCAGCATAAAAATCTGG